>MDSY01078362.1_pt1 | contig 22980 bp, 7 predicted proteins | sample 811131 | NCBI WGS metagenome assembly MDSY01 (sample SAMN05326643, study PRJNA326480) | marine metagenome | isolation source: seawater | place: Atlantic Ocean: South West | collected 2010 | reverse complement strand
GAGCCAGCTCAGCCTGTTCCCGGCGCTTCTCCTTCACGAGTGCCACGATCTTCGCGACGTCCTCCGCGGTGACCGCGTCCGGCGCGTCACCCTCCGCGTCGCCGCCGCCGTCCAACAGCTCATCCAGTCCGCCGCGCATCGCAACCTCACGCAGCACCAGCTCCAGCGCGTTCGCGGAGAACATGCCGGTGACCAAATCGTTGGTATCCACGGTCTCCCCGCCGTTGGGTGATCCGTTTGAGTTGAAGACGTCCCCAGGTGAACCGCTGTGGGAGGCCTGCGCGCCGCGAATGGACTGTTTCTCAGACGAACCGTCACCCGTGCACCCGCGTCGCTGCGAGTCGCCAACACCACCATCACCGTGGAACTCGTAATTTTCATCATATACAGTGTCGTCATCGTCCCCGTCGCGGTCCACATGTCCGTGATCGAAATATGAACCGTCGGATTCGCCCCCCGCGTACCCTTCCGAAAACTTTGACCCGTTGCTTTGTCTTCTCGCGTTGGTTTCATGCGCGCCGTGAGTTATCGATGAGTTATCGCTCGATGAAGCATCCGCTGCGGCACGTTTAGCGTGCAACGGTACAGGCCCGACTGACTGGTCTACGTTGGTCTGTTGCGTGCCCTTACCAAGTCCTTTGCCAAGTCCCTTGGGTTTCACCGGCGGTCTACGAGAGCCAGGGGCGTCGCCTCTTATGCGCGCGGCGATGCGCGCCAACCGAGCGCTCCCCACCAAAGACGTGCCGGAGGTGTCCTCGCCTCCGGGTTCCAGTGTAGTGTGGGTGTCCCCATCCATACCTTCGGGCACTACAAGGTTCCTGAGCCCTGATGCGACGACGTCCTCCGCACGCATCGCACCTTGTTCACCGGGTTGCGCTTTTCGGAACCCCTTGGGAAGGCGGACCGTTCTCGGCGCGGCAGTTTCTGGTTTGACAGAGTCTCTGCCTCCCGCATTCATTTTACGTGTACCTCCAGCGCGGTTCCCGCCTCCTGGTGCACCTGATACGCCACGCGAAGCACCACTAGCAGTAGCACTACCACTGGAAGTGATTTGGCCGCGACGACCGGCACCAGCCTTAGTATTGGCAACACCTGCACGCGCGCTGTCTGAAGCAATATCAGCGCCCGAGTCAGTCTCGAAACTGTCCCCGCTTCCGTCTTCGTATGCGCCGTCTTCGCGTAGTGCGTCGTCATCCTCGTAATATTCCCCGACAGTGTACCCACCGTCCAAACTGACCATCATACCAGGAGCGACGCCGTCGGTGGAGGGACCGTGTTCATTTTCAGGCGTAACACCAGTCCCAGCCATGGCGCGGAACCCGCCGCGGCGCTTTTTAGGCGGACCAGTTTTGCATTCAAAGGAAACACCAGTAGCAGTAGCAGTAGCAGTGCTAGCGTGCGTATCACGAGAACCTGCTTCGTGTGTTGCACCAGTTGATACACCAGTACCCCCCGTCACCTGCCCTTTCTGTTTCGGTTTCACCGGCGAGGGTTTCCTCTCGTCCACGAACCTTGCGATGCGCGCGCGTTCCAAACGCTCCGCCACGTCGTCCGAGGTTTCCCCGGGAAGCGGCTCAGAGGGAAGAGCCAAGCCGTAGGTGACTCTTGAGTTATTACTCGGAACTTCCGGTGCGGTGATGATTTGCGCCTCGACAGCAGTACTTGCAGCACCATGTATAAATGTCTGACCAACACCGGACCCAACCGCTTCGCCTGAAACCGTCATGACCGGAATCGCCACGGGCACTGTTTTCGCATCCGCGGGCACCGCCGTTGGGTTTCCATCCGGGTTTCCTTCGTCATTCCTTCCAGAACCTTCCACGCCGTTCCGTAGCTGTTCCGATATTTGCGTAAGCGCACTGGTTGTTGTGGAATCGCTGGTACCATTGGCAGTATTGTCCCTGTTTCGAGCTTGTTTCGACCGTTCCCTATCCGCCTCTGCGATTCGTTTTTTCAAATCGGAAAGGGAAACCGCTTTCTTGCGACGCGTGCCGGTTTGATACGCTTCGTCGCCGTCGCGCGAGTCATTCTGTTCAGCGGTGTCAAACGAAAAGCTCTCCAAAGCTTTCCGCCCCAGGCCTTGCGCGGCATCCCTAGTAAGCCCACCCTCACCCGTTTCACCCCGCAACCAAGGCGCGATGCTCTTAATCGGCGACGACGTCAAGCCGCTGGGTTTTCCGTGCGTGTCTTCTTTCCCTGTCTCTCTTCGCGCGCGCGCGGCTTGGATGGCTCGCGCTTTTGTTTTCATTTCTTGAGGGGATGGGGTCGTTCTCTTCGGGGGCGATGATCGCTGGGCTACTCTGCGCAGCGGATTCGTGATGTCAAGAGTGTCACGGTGTTCATCCCCGAAATCCTCATCATCCTCCGACACGAGTTCGCCGCGTTGTTTCCGCAACGCTTTGTCCCTTAAGCGCGCTAACCTCTCTTCGCGCGACTCGTGCAACCGAACGTACGACGCCCGAGGCGTAACAGGAGGGAACTTCGAGGATGCGTTGTTCTGTGCGTATGCATTCTCTTCCTCTTCGCGCAGAAGCTGTTCCGCCAACCTTTTCTGCTTCGCCGGGGCTTGTAAGTCATCGAAAGTAACAGGCTCCACGTACGTCAACCGCAACTCCATGTCCCTCGCTTTCCGGGCGCGCTTTACCGCTTCTTCAAGGGAGTGGGCCATCGCGAGTTCCATTTGTTTCTTCGCCACTGTTGGGTCGGTGACGTCAGGTTCATCTAGCTTGATGTTCGCGAATTTCGGTGCGGCACTGCGTGACACGTCTGGATTTGAGTCATATCCGTCATCGGTACCAGTACCATTGATACCCTCATCGTGTATACCCGCGTCGCGCTTCTTCATCGCCGAGTACCGCGCGGCGTACGCCCTGTCAACTCGCGTATCCACTTTCCGCGTACCACTCGAGCCTTTTCTTTTACCAGAGTTTTGAGTGTTAGATTTATGTAAACCATCCATCGCTCCATCCTCCCCTCCACCGTGTCGCGTTGCGTCTCCCTTGAACAGCAGGTACTTGCGTTCCAGCACGAGCAATCGAACCGCGTCTAGGGCGGTGGGGGATGAGTTTCCTTTTTCTCGATTAGATCGCTCGACGTTCGCTTTCGACGCGCTGCTCGGCGATAGTCCTTTTTCGTAAGTATCAGCGTCATTTTTCCCTCGGAGTAGCTTAGGGGTCAGGACTCGTAATATAGGGTCAAATGAGCTTGTGGATATAGACGTGGATGTCATCGTTTCGCGTAACTGCCGCGTCGCGCCATCGTCGTTTTCGTCGACGGGATTTTTGCTCAAATGCTTTTCCAAATCTTTCCCTTCGAACGCCTTCCTGGACAACGCCAACGCGGTTATCAAGGATTTCGTGGCGTTGAGCCGGTCGGCAGGTACCCGGTCCAGTAACAACCGCATCACATACAACCTACTCCGGTAGTCTGAAATCTTGACCGCGGCGAGGAACGCTTCGTGGAGCTTGGTGGTTAACAAGCAATCGGACAAGTCGTGCAGAAGATTGACGCACACCGCGCTTAGTGTGCTAGCGGTGATGCCGGCGTTATACGCATCAACTGGGCATGCGTTTACCCCGCGTGTCTCCACGTACGTCGCCGCCTGAAGGATACCACTCGGCGAACTCGTCGTGTTGCCCTTTAAGCTACTAAACAACACACCCGCCTCACCCTCCGTCCGCACGTTCGGCGACGAAAGCATGTCTCTTAACAAACTCGCCGTCGAGCCAAGCAGCGCTACGGTGGATCGGTCGAGCGCATGTGCGGACTGCCGCTGTTGCGCCGTAGGGAGCACCAGCGCACCCGCGGGAGGACCCCGCCCCATAGAACGCGGTGACATCCCGCGAAGGCACCCGCCAGGCCTGCGCGCGTCGTCTCTATGCCTCCGAGACAAACAACGACAGCATCCAAACGGCCAAGAAACAATAAAGTGCCTTCTTGTCGCATTTGTTTTACGTGGAAACGCAGTTGGTATCGGCGCCACCTCGACGCGTGAACCCTCGCTCTTGGGTTAAAATTCCCTTATTGATGACCATTCGGATAACTGCTTCGCGAAAAAGTGAAATGCCGGACCCTCCTCACACGCCACAGTAGGTCGCGCCTATCCACGCGCCTCTCCGTCGTCAGTAGACCGATGGCTGCTTTTACCGTTTCTGCGCCTGTTTGCGCTCACGTCGGAGGGGTGGTGTCGTCTCGCCGCGCGGGTACGTCTAGAGGCCGTGTCCCATCAATTAATCGTTCGCGACGCAGAAGACCTAACCCTCAAGGGCGCGATTCACCGCCGGCGAGTGTGCGATACGCCGCATGCCGAACGCGTGGTTGGTGTTTCGGCGTCGGAGTGGGCATTGCACAGCCGACACGTAATCGAACCCGGCGTCGCAACGCACGTGCCGGTCTCACCACCGCGTAAGCGACGCGACACAGCACCGCGCGCCGGCGACGACACGTCGCCATCATTTGCGATAGCGAGGATGTTTTCGACCCGGCATGCTCCGTACACACCCTCCCCCATACCACGCGACTGACCTTTGCTCTTCCTATCACTTCCTACCACCCCCTATCACCCATAGGTACCGCCAAGTCGGCGAGCTTCAGCGGCGTGAAGGTTTCTAGGAAGGATGTGGTGGGTCTTAAGTCCAGGAACACCACCATCATGGCGGGCACTGTTAAGATGCCCGAGGGCATGCCTGCGGCGGCCAAGCTCGGCCCTGATGTGTTCAACTCCACGTACTACCCCCGGGGGGAGGACACGGACAACGCGCGGAAACCCTGGGTGGTGATTGACGCGGCGGACTTGAGGTTAGGTAGGCTGTCCACTTTGGTCGCGACGTACCTTCGTGGCGGCAACGTCGCGACGTACAGCCCGTCCATGAACATGGGCACCTATGTCGTGGTGATCAACGCGGAGCAGGTTGTGGTGAGCGGGAACAAGTTCGAGGACAAGCTGTACAAACGTCACACCACCGGCCGACCCGGTGCGATGAAGCAGGAAACGTTCAGGGCGCTGCAGCAAAGGATTCCCGAGCGCATCATCGAGAAAGCGGTGAGAGGTATGTTGCCCAAGAACCGTATGGGCAGAGAGCTGTTCACGCAGCTCAAGGTGTACTCCGGGTCCGAGCACCCGCACGCCGCGCAGAACCCCACGGACGTCACCGCGGAGGTGAAGGAAAGGTGCTACTCGAGCTCCATGAAGCAGTAATCTTAGGGAAAGAGAGTGCAATATAGGTGTACAGTTTGCGATTGGAGATAGAGACTATTCTTTTCGCGCGCTCAAGGCTTCATTCGTCGTATTTCAACGCTCTATGCGCAGCTCTTTCTCACATGATCACTCCCCTCTCCCAAAACAATAAACGTGTCTTGTCCACATCTCTTCAGATGTCGCTCAGACTGTTTGCCCATACAACTTACCTAACCGGGCAGATATCGTCAATCTTGAGAATCATCCGCACGCACTCCGTCGCTAAACTCAGTGCTGAGGTGCTCACCAAAAGAGGCTGCACCACATTCTCTTGAAGAATATCAGTAATGGTCCCCTTCCGAACGTTGATTCCGAAGTTCGCGTTTCCAGTCGTGGCGTGTTTGTTCCGGAGTTCGGTGACGATTTCAATAGGGTTCAGGCCGGCGTTTTCAGCGAGCGTGTACGGAATGACCTCCAGCGCGTCCGCGAAAGCCTTGACGCACACGGCGTCCATGCCACTCAACGTCCGCGCCCACTTGCCTAATTGCTGAGAAGCTTCAACCTCAGGCGCCCCGCCCCCAACAATAAGAAATCTTTTTTGCACCAAGCACCGAATTACACACAAAGCATCGTGCAGCGACCGATCCGCCTCTTCGATCACGAGCTTGTTCGAGCCTCTGCATAAAACGGAAACGGTGTTCCCCATGTCCTGGATCCCTGTGATCTTGACCATCTTGTCCGCGCCGCACTGCACTGACGCGACTAAATCGGCGTGCCCTAATTTCTCAGGGGTGAGCTGATCCACGTGCGCCACAGGCGCGCACTTCAGCGTCTTGGCGATGAACTCCACGTCGTCCCTCTCCACGTCGCGGACCACGAGAATCTTAGCCTTCGCCAAATAGTGAAGACTTAAATCAGTCACAGCGTCTCTAAGGATCGACTTTTGAATCAGCAACACGTTACACCCGCTCGCTTTGATCTTTTTAATCAAGCCGATGATGTAGTTGCGTTCCTCCTTTAAGATTCGGTCCATTTGCTGGTAATCGCTAACCACGACGGAGTTTTCCATGTCGGTTTTCGGGGGCGAGATGCAGAATTGGATCAGCGCGATTTTAGCGCCCTCCACACGTGTAGGCCCCCCAGCGGCTTTTGAGGATTTCGAGTCCAAGATCAACCCAGGAACCATCTCCGTGTCATCAATGGTGCCTCCACTTTTCCGCAAAATCTTAATGTCACGCAAATCAACCATCTCGGGTCGGTCTTTGTCCATGATCTTCAGCACGCTGTCGACGGCGATCGGGGCGAGGATGTTCGAATATTGCGCGACGACTTTCGAGCCCAACGACGTTGTGGCGGCTTTGATCAGGGCTTCTCTGTCATCAATATCAAGCGGAATGCTCATCGTTTGCAGGATCTCGCACGCCTTGTCGCATGCCCTGCCCATGGCATCCGAAATAACCGTGGGGTGCACGCCGCGCTCCAGGAGCCCGATGCACTTGTTTAACAGAGAGCCGCACAGCACGGTGACAGACGTCGTGCCATCCCCCGCCGCGATATCCTGCGACTTACTCAGCTCAACAAGCATCTTCGCCGCCGGGTGCGAGACTTCCATTTTGTTCAAAATCGTCGCGCCGTCGTTGGTGATGGTCACGTCGTTGTTCGCGCTGACGAGCATCTTGTCCATCCCTCTCGGACCTAAACTTGTTCGAATAGCATCCGCCAACTTCTTCGCCGCGTTCATGTTGGACATGCGGATGTCGTGTTTGAGTTTGTTGTCGGAATACCGCTCACCGGCGGACGTGCCGGAACTAGGGGTTTGAGTCACGGCGACCATCGTGAATGTCTGAGACTACTTAACGAAGCTTAACGAAGCTTAACGATCGGCGTATTCTCTCGAAGCGGGAAAACAAACAGTCGGATCGTTTCGATCTAACGTGTGCCTGTCTTCGAACGGAGGCGAACGAAGGTTAAGGTGGATACCCTGAACACGTCCGTGTGCTTTATGAGTAAAGCCCGAACTAAACGCAACAAAAAAGTCACGAGGTCGTGTGTGCGTCTCGCGGTCGTAGATCGGAGTGCGAAGTTGACTTTCAAGATCGCGCTTTTCCTTTTTCTTCATTTAAAAAGTCCTCGATGTCTGGCGGAACTAGTCCACAGACCGTCAATCTGCGGTCAAACCGAGGGACAAACACCAGACAACGCACTCGGAAATGCCAAAAATGGGCCGTGTCAAACCACCTCTTGTCGATGACCCGTTTGACGGGCAAATTCTAGTGACGATCACAGGGACGCGACGCGCGTGGGTGTGTGTGACACCACCGGACGTGCCGCTACGCACCGCGGACGAGCGTAGTACACGCGCCTGTCTCCGACCGACTCGCCGTACGGGTCCGCGAAGGCGTCGGGCGCCCTTGCAGTGCATTGAAAGGTTGAATTTCATCGCTTGGACTCCCACGCGGGCGGGAATTGGGTTGAACCCTGGGTGCGATAAGGGCGGACGGGAACAGTGAGGGTCAACCACTTTCGATTTTTTCACTTCCGTGCGTACGTTCGGATAGTGGATCGCACGTGGACGGTCAGAGTTTTGGACGGGTCGCAGCGCACGTCTACGAACAGCACAACGCGGTGACCTTGTTTGCTACTGTTAATCGCACAACCAGAAAAGCCAAACCACATTTCGCCAAAATGACCCCCGAAGAGGAGCTCGCGGAGTTACAAAAAAAGTACGCCGCGCTGGAGGGCGACCGCAAGGCTTACTTCGAAACATCGCAATGGACGATGAAGCAGAACAAAGAAACCATCGGCGGGCTGAAGAAAGAGTACAAGGAGTTACTAAGGCAGATCACGGAGAATGCCAAGAATGGGGTGACTTCTGCTAAAGAAAACGAGGCTATTTCTCATGCGGGTAGTGAAGAGCTTTACCGGTTGCAACAATTCAGTAAGGACTTGAAGCAGCGGTACGACCATCTGAAGCAATCGGCTGTCCGCAAAACACGTGAGCTGGAAAACAGACTGGACTCCATACGCGACTTGGAACAGAATTCCGTGGACCCTCAAACATTAGATCCTGATCTAACCAAGTTAATCAGAACGTTGGAAAACCGTTTAGACAAGGCCCTCATAAAGTTCAACGAAGCCAGGTCCGTTTCCCAAACCTACGAGCAGATCATCAAGCGTCTGACGGATGAGCGGGTGGGGTTCGACGGACAGATTGCTAGTCTAGATCGAAGTCTAAGACAGAAGGAAAAGGATTTAGATGAGCTCGTCCTAATGTCACACGACGCTGCTGCTGCGAAGGAAAAAGCAAAGGCGGAGCTGATGCAGGTTGACGATTTATTAACCAAGGAACGAGCGTCACGAGACAAGGACTTGAAAGACCGACGAGACACGGTACGTAAACGCGAGGAGATGAACATCGAAGCGGCGCGATTGCGGAAGCAGCGGGACTCGGACGAACAGCGCAGGGCGGAGCAGAACAAGAAAAAGGCGGAAGCCGCGAAAGCCGCCAACGCCAACGCGGAAGCGGCGAAGAACGTGGAGCAACAAGGCAAGATCGGTAACTTTGAGACTGCCTTTTTAAAGATCAAAGACGCCACCGGGGTTTCCGACCTGGACCAAGTCATTTCCAAGTTCATGACGCAGGAAGACACGAACCGGAACTTGAAACAATTGAGAAAAGACGGGACGTTCAAAATCGAACAACTCAAGAAGGAGATCGAAAAGAGCAAATCCGCGCTGGAGCGGTTCCAGTTCGGTGGACCAGTGGGGCCTGCGTCACGGCGTGCGGTGGATGACCTGGAGATGACTTTAAGCGCGAACGGCGTGGTCAATGACCGGACGCGCGCGCGATTCGAAACTTCAAACAAACTGCTAGTGGGCGTCACCGCCGGTACGGAGCACTTGGTGGACAAGCTCGACACGATTCCTTTTGGAGCGGCTACTCCTCCTGTAACAGAAGCCACGGTAGTACAAGTCCTGGCGATGTGCGAGCAGAAGATTCTCAAAGCCCTGGAGCGGGTTACGCAAAAGGACGGGGAACAGAAGCTGGGTAAGAGCGGGAAGAAGTTGGGGGCTTCTAGTAAGTCCTTAGACGACTCTTTAGGCGACACCGTGACGCCGCACAACTTCCGCCTGGCGTTGTTTCCCGACGAGAACGACGAAAGCGACGCTGAGGGCGAGGATGACGAGGAAGCCGGCGAGGAGACGGTAATTGACAGGAATACGCTGAAATCAAACGCCGAGGCGATGACGGAGAGGGCGACGAGCGGGCGGCGGCGAGGCGTGTTCACAAAGGGGAACGCGCCGGTCACGCCTGGGTCGGTCAAGGGTAAAGCGGGCAGGGGACAAAGAGCGGGGCTGGCGTAGACACTGTTTTAACATGTTACATTGTGTTCCTACAGTACTCATGACACTAAATACTCACTGCAATCCAAAACGCCCCTATTGTACTCCCGCCATCGCAATCACGGTGTCGCCCACGACTTCGTCAAACAGCTCGTCCGCCAACCGTTTCGCGATTGCCTTTTCCACCGCCTTCACGGCGTACCACCCGATGTCGTCGGATGCCTTCGCGTCGTCCCGAACGATCGCGTCCAGGGGTGCGGAGGTGTCGTTAGGTTGTTGTGCACTGCCTTCAGCGTCGTCGGATTCTTTTTTAACCGCATCTGTGATTTGCAGCGCCGGCGCTAAACTTTTGTTGGCTCGGTTTGAAACCAGCTCGAACAGCTTTTCGCCCGCCAGCCCTTTCGCACCCAGCGTTTTGGATAAAGCCGTGGTCGCGGGAAACGCGTTCGAGGACAGTTTAGTGACGGTTTCGATAATCGTGTCGAACAGGAGGGTATCTGGAGTAGTGAGGGTAGCGGCGGTTGTCGCTTGTTGAGATAATGACTCGTCACCCTCCGTGGCCGATAGGAGCGTTTTGCTGTCAACTTTAACGCCACACACGGCGTTGAACGTCTTCAAGGCATGTAGTTGTTCAATCGTGGAAGGAGTCAAGCCGTCGTGTAGTGCTCCTGACACATGAAGCGCCACGCGCACCGCCGCGTTGACTCGGGTCGCAGTGGCGAGTTGCGCGACGGTGTTTGCATCAATCGTCTGTGGCGTAACCGCAGGCGATGCGTGGGACTTGACCGGTTCCTTCACAGGTTCCTTGACCTGTACTGTCTGCGCCGGTTCAAGATCTGTGTTGACGTCTCCGCGCTCCCCAACCGGCTCATCGTAAATTTCCGGAATGGATTCCGAATCGACACCCTCGGAGGACGTCGGCGAGGTCGTTCCGGGCGCGGCTGGGATGGGCGAGGGCGAGGGCGACCGCATGGGCGGCATCACAGCGAGCGCGTCGGCTACTCTTTGGTCCCGTTCAACTTCCGTCTTCGCGGTCGTGATTTCCGAATCCAGCCTTCGCATCTCTTCCCTCAGCGTCGTTTCCTTCCCCGCGAGTTTCGTAAGCGCCAATTTTTCATGCCGGCGTTTTTCAACCATGCGCTGCAGCTTCTCGATGCGGTTGCCATGCGCTTGCAGTGTATCGTCCGTGTTTTCGGAATCGGCAAGCTCGCGGTCCAACGCGGCGGTTTCTTCGGCAGATGCGGGAATGCTATCCATCGAGTTCTTGACCTCTTTATCAAGCGCGGCGAGCTGTCTCTCCATTTCCAAAATTTGACGGCGCTTTGATTCCAATTCAGAACTTCGGAGTTCTTTCTGCTTGTCAATCAACTTCCGCTGTACGTCGTCGTGCTTCGCAGTGACTTCCCGAAATGCGGCTTCGTCGTCGCTCGGAGGGTCTTTCGCGTCAAACGCCATAGACTCTTCCGGGATGAACGATTCGTTGGTGAGCTGCGAAACTTCGGGAACGCCGATTTCGTCCGCGATGGAATCGGAGGTTTTGTTGGGCGATCCGAGTATCGGTTCCGACTGTTTGCGCATAGGCGAAGGTTCGGGTTCAAGTAGGATTTCGTCTTCGTCAAGCCTCTCAGCCGGAGAACTGGTGTTGAACCGTCCCTGTAACTCCGCTGCTGCGACCTCACCGGCATTTAGTTGACCCTTAGCTACGTTTTGTAAAAACGAATCAGTCACTTGCTTCAAGTGCCTCGCCGTTTCCTCGCGCACGGATAGCGTCACAGCCTCGGCCACGCGCTGCACGTCTTCTTCAGTGAACATGGGAGAGGTAGCAGCGCCAACTGCAGTAGAAGTTGAAGTAGTGTAACCACCTTCATCTCCAACACCCCCGACCAAGCTCATTGCTTGCTCTCGTAACGTCAGCGCCTCTTCCGTTCGAACGGTGGCTTCGTACGCCCTCGCCGCGTCGATCACTTCCTTCGTCTCCTCGAGAACCTCGCGTCTTGTCGCCGCGAGCGACGCGAACGTGCTGGCTTTCTGCTCCGCCTCGAACGTTGAGCGCGCCAACCGCATAGCGTCCAGCTCTGCACCAATCTCGCCCATTTCGTCGTACAACGCGAGTTCAGATTGAAGACGACGTTGTAGGTCATCAGGAGAGGCTCTTAAAGACAAAGCCGCGGCGTCCTCCTCGGCGAGAAGAGCGGCGAGCTTGGCGAGCTTTTTCGAGTTCTCGTCCGCTCCAACTGAAACGGCGTCCTCAACGTCGTCGTCGACTTCATCGTCCACTTCAGCACATGTGTCATGTTTTGGAACATAGGAAGCCGCCTGCTTTTCCTTCACCACCTTCTTCTGTTTCTTCTTTCCAGAAGGTCTTTTCGGTTTGGAATTGATCTCCACGTTTTCGTCGTTTTTGGTTTGAAAAAGCACCGGGTCCGTCTGCGCGCTCGTTTCTGCGGACAAAGAGCGCATGACGCGCTGCTCCAAATCGTCTGATAACGTCTTTTCAGTCTCTTTGGTCTCAATGGCATCCGCAAACACCCGCCGGGCGTAGGTTGACAAAATCCCTCGCGGTTCGGTAGGGTTGTTAGTGCGCAACTTTCTTAAACGGACGTACGACGCTTCTGAATGCAACTTGGCGTTTTCTTTTTCGTGTGTACTTTCCGACTGTTTGCGCATAGACCCTCTGGAAAACGCTTTCGCCGCCAACGCGTTGGCGGCTTGTTCCGAGGACGGCAGGACAAGGTCGGAATACATGGGAGGCGCGTCTGAATCGATTGGAGCGCGTCGCTTCGCCAACCGCCGCGCGAACCGCACCGCCCTCCCGCCTTGCCCGAGGCCGAGCCAGTCCTCCGCCCGCGGGACGTGCTCATTCCCGGGTAGCGTGGTGAACGTCGACGGGGGGCCGCGCATTTGTTCGATCAGTCGGGGTTTGGAGCGAAGCTCCTCGGCTTCCGACGGTTCGTCTTCCATGACACCGTCATCTTGTACATCGTCTTCGACTTCCGTTTTCGTGATAGCTTCTACATCCTCCGAAGTCGTCTCCAAAACCGTCCCCGCCGCATCCCCCGCCGCAACCGCCATCGCAACCTCCGCCCCGTCGCTACGCGTGACCGTTTCCGAGAACGTGATGCTCTTGGGGCTTTTTCCGGGAGGCAGGTTTTGTGTCTTTAGCACGCCTTTCGCTTTCGGTAAATGGTGCGTCTCGGAATTCGTCAACCGACGCGTCGCGACGTCCACTTGTTCAGAACGACGCAACCGCGCGGCAGTTAAACGATTCGCGTCTTCATCACCTCTTGAGTTCCTTGAGGTATGATGCACAAGGGCACGCTCGCGAGTGTTACTCGACGCACCGCCGTAACTCGCGATCGCTTTTGCTGTTGCAGATGCAGCTCGGACAGGAACACTCGTGCGTTTAGGCGCGATGGTTTCCATCTTCTGGGCTACTTCTTCAGCAACAGCTCGAGCAGCGGCTTTAGCAACCTCAAGTCTTTCCTCGATTTCCCGCCGCAAGCGTTCCGTCGCTTCCAGCCCCTTCAACCGCCTCTCTTCCGCCACAACGAACCCGGTGTTCATCACGAACGCGGAACCGCCGATTCGGGACCCGGAAGCGGATTCTCTCAATTGCTTTTTTCGCCGCGCTTCCTCCTCGATCCACTCCGGCGGTTTCTTCTCTTTGATTGATGATTGTTTTCTTCGTTGTGGCGGGAGGAACGTACTCCTCGCCGAAGTGTCCCGCCCCTTCACCGGGCTCGCAATACCCGCCCTCGACGCGCTTGACGACACGCCCACTTTACCCACGACCTTACCGACGTGCGTACGGGTTTCTCTTGCAGCTTCGATGGCATCGGCATTAGCGGCGGTCGTCCCGACGCGACGCACGGGCGTGAGCGGAGCGTCTGAAACGTTTTGAGTTTCACTCCCTCCCTGGTTCCATCGCGGCAGAGGTTTTGATGAGGTATCGTCACTAGACGCTTCTTTTGACGCAGCATGCTCGCGCGCTTTCTCCCGGGCCACCGACCGTTCTTGTTTCAAAACCTCCAGCCGCCGTTGTTCCCGTAACCTCGCCGCGGTTTTCTCCTGGTGCAACTTTAACCGCCACCGTTCCTTGCTCTCTTGAATGAAAGCAGCCACTTCCGCTTTTCGCGCGGTCTCTATTCGCTGGTCGGGGGTCAGAGTGGGGTGCATGCTAGGTGTAGTAGCCGCGACATCGTCGGATGACCGTAGTGACGTGTTCGACGTGTCGTTGACCGACCCGCGAGTCAGGCAGGAGTGAGACGACGCGGCGGCGTCGTTTTGTTGCGTCTCGGTGCGCGTCCCGGGAGCGGGGCTTTCGCCGCTTGTCGAGCCACCCCCCGTTTCTTTTCGCTTCTCCCGCAGCGCCGCCGCGTGTTCACGTTGCTGTTTGCGTAACAAATTCAGTGCATCTGTTCGTTTCACTTTGTCCAAATCCGCCTTGGCTTGTTTCTCTTTTCTTTCCTTGATTTCACGCATCGCGAGTTTTGGAGGAGGCAACGCAACTTTCAATGACACATCCCCATCGACCGTATCGAGCGCCTCCCCGAGCACATCTGTGTCCCCCGCGTGCTCCGCGATTAAAGAAAGAAGCTCGGCCCTCGCCTCCACGCGCGCCCGTCGTTTCCGTTCCGCTTTCTCCGCGCTTTCACGCGAGGAAGACGCCCTGAACGACGGATGTTCAGAAAGCGATGGGCCCCCGAGCGGCACCTTTGCGAATGAGCCATCCCACTGTTTCGCGGGGGGGCTCTTTGCGGGTGACTTCCCTGGGGTGACGCTTTTAACCGCGTCGCGCTGCACCGCACTCGAGGGAGTCTGCGGAAGCATCGCGCCTCGCTTCGCAGCCTCCCCTGCGATGCGGTCCTCCTCAGGCGACATGATGAGTTAAAGTGACAGGTGAGTTAAACCTTGAAGCACTCAAATCTCAAATTACGCCCACGCCTGTTTGAACTCCGACGCACGTCCTCAGCCTCTACGCAGGTGGCACGGCCGCTCTCCCGACCTTGCCTCCCCTCGAGCGCGCGTCGCGGACCAATAACGGTCTCCGCGGCGCACAGGGCGATTGCGGGGCGGACGAAGGGCTCACAGCAAACACCGTCTCGTCCAAGATTTAACGCTCAACGGTCAAGTTCTCTTTCAACTCGAGTTTCGTCTCAGCATTTTGCGTCGCCAGGTTTCGCCACGAGTCTCACTTCGCGGTTCGCTCCACGCAGCCAAAATGACCGAGGAGAAGAAGGAACAGCCCAAGAACGTCGCCGTGGACTTGGAGTGCGACGATGAGTTCGAGGAGTTCGGCAACGAAGGTAAGTTGATGACGTTGCGCACTCGCCGAGAACGTGCCCCAATCTCAGATCTCGGGATCCCTGATCTTCCCTGTCATTTCAACTCGCCCTCCCGCTGACCCACCTCCCACCTCCCTAATTCTGCAGAGTGGGGCGCCGAGGAGGAAGATGCTGAGGACGTGAAGCAGTGGGAAGAGGACTGGGACGACACGGACGCAAACGACGACTTCACACGACAGCTCCGCGCGGAGCTTCAGAAACACCAGTAGAGTGGTAGGTATTGTTCGGCTCGGCTAGTGAGAAGTGTAAAATCGATGTGCGCAACTATGCATTCCAAGTTAATTCTACAAGCCTTGGTATATTTCTACCTTCACTCCTACCTCAAACGCATACCTAGTACTCATCTACACCTGCGTTGTCCACGATGTGTCTCGGTGCGTGTTTGTAAAGAAATTCTCGAGGAATTTTTAAGGTAACGCAAAGCGCCTCGATCCAGCTCGCCATCGTTTTCGAACCGATTTTTTCATTTTCATTTTTGACGAACGCGTTTTCCATCCCCGGCGCGAGCTCATCCATCACTTGTTTTACGTTTTCGAAAACGAATTGGACTGGGTTGCTCTTTTGTAATTGAATCGATTCTTGTAACGCCTCGCCGCGGTCGATGACACACTTCGTGAGGTGTTTAGTCAACAACTCGAGGTACCGCGACGTTACCGGACCTACTGCTGTTTTTTCACGCTTACCCTTGTCCAATGCTTCCAGCACTTCGGTTATTCCGATTATTAACGGTGTTGCATCAGGTGTTACGTGTGCGTTTTTAGGCATTAAAACGCCCTTCACATCGTCGTGGTAAAACGACTTTAACTCGGATAAAGTGAACAGGTGGAGGAAGGCGGCGACTCGTGACGAGACTATTTTTTCCCTCTCGCTGTTTTGTTTTTTTGGCTCTGGAAATTGAGAGTCGCTTGTGTAGTCGCTCGACCCTCCAAGTGCCACCGATTCAACCATTCCGTGTAACACCCCACCGTTCACTCGGACCTCCCTATTGTACGCAACGGAAAGTGTTTCATGTAGCAGTTTTTGATGGCCTATGGACAAACAGGCGGAGCGGATCTCGGTAAAAACTGGCGACGAGCGCAAAGCTTCCACCGCCGAGGCGAGGTGAATTTTTCCATCATCAGAGTCGTCGCCGTATGAGTATTCAGTGCCAAAGGAATCACTGTGTAACACCCAAGCCACTGAATCCGTAACACTCCACAAAGCCCCGTCTTTCGTGATGACTTCTTCAACGATCAATTCCGTAACCTCGTTCAATTGTTTTATCGTTTGATCGTCGATTAATTTCTGAACGCCGGCGATACCAACCGGCCCGAATGTTTTGAATAACACTTTCATTGTCCGCGGGCCGAGTGAGGTTTCATTGAAACCGTTCGTATGGGTATTTACCCAGCCAATGGCGTGGTCCACGAACCGAGAAGTATCCGGATCAGTGTGACGCAGCAGCCCCTCAACCAAGCGCCCTACACACGTGCAAGGTCCTTTCAAATCAAGCGGGGAAAAATACGAAACGTCCGATGAATCCTTTTCTTTTTCAGAGCGCTGTGAAAACAAAAGCTGCGCGAGTTTGTCACTAATAGCATCGCTTGATTCATACCCCAGCCTGTCACCCCCCCCGTGTCGGACAAAGAACACGTCCCTCTCGGTGTACACAAAGTAACTCAGCACTTCGTTCGTTTCCTCGTCCACGGCGTTTATTCCTAAATCAACGTTTGAGAAATACCTCACGGCGCGACGAAACACAGAGTCGAGTTTTTTTGTTTTTTGTTGAAGCTTGACTAATTGCTCATAGAACTCGGTGGACGTACACGGCCGTTCCGTGACCCCTCCGAACACCGAGGTTTCAAGCACTGTGAAGCGCAAGGTTTCGTCGAAGCAGCCGGCGATTTTGTGCCGCAACTGCTTTCGCAAGCCCGTTTTCAACACATCAACTGAGTTTAAAATTTGAACCCCGATTCGCACCGGCGGCAACGAAAGCACGCCTTCCACTAGGGTACTGACTTCGTGTAAGGCCTCCACGAGTTGTAAACGGTCGTTCTCGGATTCTAGATTCTCGTCGAGAACATATTCGTCGTCGTATGAGTATTCAGGCTCGTCGTCCTTCACGATTTCGTCCAGAATGGCAAACGTTCGTTCCGCGCACGCGTCGAACACAGATGCCGCGAACGAAATCACTTCGTCCGAGTAATACGCTGACACGGCGCGCCAGTTGGAGAGGGACTGTTTCGACTGTTTGCAATTAGACTGTTTGCGCATACGAGTATCGTGCATACAGTCGTCATCACGGAAATCGTCATCCTCGTCACAATCAACGCCAATACCATCAAACCTTACTAGTTTCGTTTCCACCGCGCTGTTGCACTTCTCCAGAAACGCGGCGAATAGATCCGTGAACCTTCCCGGGTCGGTTATGAGTTTGCTTTTCAGCGTAGGAACGTGTTCCTGTAACAGCCCGGAGGCGTATGACATGTCCGTGACTCGCGTAAGCCTGGTAACGGATTTGGAATCCAGCGAAACACAGTGGTGCATGGTTTGCAAACACTCGAATAACGAAGTGGCGTGCGCGCGCGCGTTGCGACGCGTCGAGGCAACCGCGGCGTCGTCAGCAGTCTCGCCTCGTCTCATCTTGTCCGCCTCGGACTCCTCGGCGCGTTCCAGCGAGCGCGCGATGGAGAGAACTTCCCTGGCTTGATGTGTTGCATTTTTCAGTTCTACAGTATCGCTCAAGGCCTCCATACGACCCTTTATTCGGTCGTACCGAGCGCGTTGCGTGGTGTGCTTTGGGGTTTTTGGCGTTGAAAGGTTTAACTTGGTCGGCGTGGCGACAGGCGTTGTTATCGGCGTCGCAGAAGGCGTCGCCGCGTCGTGTGTATCTTTCGATGACTGTTTGTTCACTTCATCCACTCCATATGTCTCTTCTTCGTCCTCAATACACCCAGAAAGCGCCTTCACACTGAACACCGCATCTCGGATAGCTCGACTCCACCTTCCCTGTTTCGTTCGCTCCGCGAGTTTTACGCTCCGCTCCAAAACGAGTTCGAATTTTGAAACGGCTAACAAAGTATCCATCACGAAGGAGGGGTCTGGCGCGTGCGTAGAAAAAATATTTCTGAATTGTGAATCAACCGCGTGCGCGTGCGTTAGGAGCCATTGAATGTTGGCGTTCGTGTGTGTCACCAGGGCCAGGTGCTGTTCGAAAGCGCACGCGACGCGCGACGCGTTTGATTCTTCGTCTCCGTCGTTTTTCTCGTCAATTTCGAAAAGTCGGTCACGCACACGCGTTGAGAGTTCCGTGAGCCGAAATGCGCGGCGTTTCACTAACCTCGCGGCTGATATTTGTCGCGAGTTGCTCGTGAAGAACGATGACCTGTTGTTGAGCGTTCCACTCGAGTTTTCCAAACCGTCAATCGTCCCACCCGACTCCTCCTCTGCGCTCTCGACCCATCCCTTCGCGTTCCCAAGCGCGCGCCGCGCCGCGTGAAACTCGGACCACGCCGTGGACAAGTCAACGACATGCCCCGCACCTACGCTTATCACGAAGGCCTCTGGGAAGTGCGTGTCCACGACATCCCGCATCGCACTAAAGTCATTAGAAAGCACGTCGGGTGCGAAGAGCAGCACTAAGCACATTTGTCGCGCGCGCCAGGTTGAAATTGAATCCACGTGCGAGTCGTAATCGTCTTCAGAATATTCCTCTTCGTCATCTCGAAACCAAACCTGCTCCGTGTTATTCCTTGGGTCGTTACTCAACATCCCAACACTCTCAACACGTCGGTACCTGTTCACCACATATTGCACGACCTTTTTGGGCAATTGGAACTTGGCGAAGACGTGCGCTGGGTATTTAGACGAAGCGCGCGATTCCAAATTCTCAGATTCTCCCCGACACAAATCAACCACCTCGTCGAAGGTATCGACTTTTAATTTGGATTGACTACTCCACCTAAGATGCGCTATACAAACCCTTTCCCGGAATCGCCAATCGAACCGCTCGTGCACGATGAGTAACATGTACGCGAAGCTTGAGCACGTTTCGAGTAAAAGGGAATCGATCGCGGGGTCCTTTGATTGTTTTTGGAGCTTGGTTTTCGAGTCGAGTTTTACGTCTACGCGCGCGTCATCTGCCGCCGAAAACAGGGGCAAAGTGTGAACCGTAAACTCACGTGTGAAGTCCAACGCGTTGGCGTCGGAGTCATCCTCGTCGGATGAATCACCGCGGTACTCTGTATCCGTCCCGTATGGGTAAACAGTCTGTGCTCTTCGCGCGTCGTCGTCGAACGCGTTTGTAAAATCGACGAAGTCGTCTCGGAAGCGAACCACGTTTGCGAAGTGGGAAAAAACTTTGGCAACATTGCTTTGACACGATTTGCGACACGTCCTGTCGGTGCGTGACAGCGACGGTGACGTGCTGATATCCTCCTCAAACCCGTCAACATCCTTCAGATACCCGAAGTCGAACAGCACATCGGCGCGCTCGGGGTGAAGGCGCAAGCCGAACGTGTCGTCCGCCAAGTCACTCGCGTGGAGCAGATTCGCAATCAGTGTTTCCGCACGACACGCTAAATGAGTCAGTGCCGTGAGGTGTGTTGCGTTTTCGTTTTCGCGGGAAGTACTTGCATCATCGCCAGGGTTCGGCGGGAACAGCCTCGCCGCCATTCACACAGATGGAGGCGCCGTCGCCGCGCACGCCTCGCCTCGCGCGCCCTCCAACTGGAAAAAGTTAAGCGCCGTTGTTGCTTTTCGTCCGTTTTCGGTGCCAAACGAGTTTTGATGAGCCAGATCTTGGCACACCCGCTTGCGCAGAGGCGGAGAAAGCGGACGTGGATCCCGCCGGGAAGGAGGCGCAGCCTTTAAGGGAATCGCTCGAGCCACCCGAGGCGAATTCTTCACGGTGTGATCTCGTGAGAGAGTCGCATCGAAGAGAAACAAAGCGCGACGAAGAACGAGGAGACATCTTGTAAACGGCACTCTGAGATCTCACCCTAGGGAGTCCTCACACCGGCTGTACCTGTTCCGCCTCGGCACCGATGGGGGGCTGGCGCGGCGATGCGTCTACACAAGCACCAACTGTCTCCCCCGCTCGCCCTCGCAGAAGCGAGAACCACTCGCAACGGCGAGGAACAGCACACGCGTTCACTGCGCGACGAGATTCCGTAAAATGGGTAGACGCGTTGAAGCCGGTCAAGGATTTCGCGGCGAAGGGCGAAAACAAATTTGAATCCCTTCACGAAGCGGTGAAGACCTTCTTCAGCAACGTAAAAACCAAAGGCATACCCAACACAGACGGTGTGGATAAAACCGAAGTTGCGTCGGATGTATTGACTCTGGTCAGAGCGGTGAACAGGTTTGTTAAGTCGGTTGAGAAATCTTCCGAAGATGACTCCGAGCTGAAACGTTTCGTCACCGGCGTGGACGCGCTCGTTTCAGACCTCATCGCCAGTGACCTCGTCGCCCTCGATGCCGAAGTCGTCAACGTCTTGGGCGCATACTATATCACGCGATTGACTGGAGAAGAAAAAGACTCCGAAGCCTATAAAGTCATACAAGCCCTGGCGCAAGAAGGCGGGGAATTATTTTTATCATCCGAGTTGGAACAGCTCGTGTCGTCCGCGTTAACTTTACTGAGTTCAAAGACTAGTAGGAGCGCGGGAGAGGAATCAAATAGCGCGATGACGACTGACAATACGACGAAACATGCTCTGGGTGCGCTGGGCGCTTTGGTGTGCAACGCAAAAGCGGATGTTTTAAGCACAGACACGTTCCACGCCGTCGGCGAGGTATTAGTAATCCTTCTGGAAGCCGATAAAACATACAATAAAAATAAAGCAACCGAAAACGCGAACGCGAGTCGAGCGTACGCTTCTTTATGGCGGTGTTTACACCTGTGCGCCTCCATGGACGGGGGGTTTTTCCCCGAACCCACGCTTAGTTCAGTTTTAAGTCACGCGAAGCGGTTCTTGAGTTATGGGTTGGGAAACGGGGGAAGCGGGGCGGATAACGAAACCGTTGCGACCGAAAACAACGCTCCTCCGTTGTCGCCGTCAAAGGGTGGGTACGTACCCCCTCACCAGCGGTCGCAGTACCCGTCGGATTCGGAAACGTCGGATACCGATAATACATTCACCTCAATCCGAGTCGGCGACAAATTCGGGTCGTTAAAAGTTCGTTTAAACGCGGCGGCGGCGATCGCGGCGCTGGCCAAAGCGGATCCGCGCTCGGTGCACCAGCACTGGCCCCTGTTACTTCCCACTTCAACCGCGCAAACATTACCACGCTCGCCGCAAAACACGCTGGCGAAGGTTTTGTTGAACGACCCATCGCCCAGGGTGCGAGCCGCGGCGGCGCAAACGATCGCGGCTTTGTTCGAGTCGGCTGTTTCACGGCAATACTTGGTAGCCGCGGAGGTTCTCTTGGACAAAAAAACGGGATTACCAAAGCGAAGGGTTAATTTTGCAAGCTTATCTTCCACGTTGGGAGATATCGCATGTGCTACGCATCATGCCCTGGTACGAGCGGTGCAAACAGAGCCGCACATCACCGCACTACCCTCCGTATGCAAGGCGCTTTCCGTTTTCACCGACACCGCGCCGTTTCAGAAACTTCCGCGCGACCTTCTTCCGGAAACACTTTCAGCGGCGTGGAAGCGGCTTTTGGAAGTTTCGGAACATTCGTCCGTGGCAGATGAGGGCGATGTCGTTTCCGCAACAGTGGCATTGCTTTCCGTGCTCGGCGCGACGCTGGGGGCGAAGGGTGCGCCTCGACACGTGTCGATTGCGTTGGGGGCGAAGGAAGCGAACGCGAGCGTTCTTTCGAAAAATGTGCGCCCTACTGGAGATTTAACCTCCTTGCTCCCCGGGCTGGCGCACCTCGCCTACGACCCTTCAAATGGAATCGCGGTGCGTTGCGAAGCCTTCGGTGCGCTTCGACACGCGGCGTCAGTGTACGTCGACGCAGTCGCATCAGTTTGGGACGATGTAAACATACAACGAGCGCTTCCTGGGGCAATTGCGGGTGACCAAAAACAAGAATCAACCTCAAAAACCGAAAAATCCGAATCCGCCGACCGCGCCGCACACGCGTCTGCTCGATTTCTGTCCGAGTACTTGCTACACGCGGCCGGGGGTGGGGCTGCTGCAGCCGCGGCGGCAGCGGCATCGGCAGGTGATAACGACAAGCCATCTGGCAGTGGGACTAAAAATTCAGAGAAAACAAACTCGTTCGTGTTGTCCGTCGACGCGCTGGTTGTTCTGTGGACGCAAGTCGCGTCTTCGCACTTCCCGGCCATGACGCGTCATGCAAACGCTCTCGTACGCGCTTCTGGCATCGGCGCGCTCGGGGGTGTTACGAGTTCCGCTCTGGCTGGGTTGAGTGATGAGCATAGAAATATATTACGCTCCACTCCAAGACATCTCATCAGGAACGATGACTCCGCGGCGGTCAGGGCGGCGGCGTGTCGCGCATTGGGCGCGCTCGCCGCGCTTCCCTTACCGGATTTCGGGGAGAATAAAGTGTCAAAAATTTCCACCACGTCCGACGCGTCGTTGTTGATTTCCGCGATGAAGGACGGGTCAAAGTCCGTGCGGTTGCCCGCATCCTGGGCGATCGCCAACTTGTGCTGCGCGCTCTGGCAAGGGGTTCACGTTATTGATTCGAAAACATTGAGAGAATTAGCCGCCGCGTGCGTGGACGCGGCGACCAGGGAGGGCGACAAGGTGCGCGCAAACGCCGCAAGAGCGCTTGGCCACATAATCGCGGTTGCTAATTTTTCTGAAAATGAAGGATCGCAATCAGCCTGTACCTGGTTACCCTCCGTAACCCATGCCCTGATGAGCTGTTTAACCACGGGCAACGCGAAAACGCAGTGGAACGCGTGTATCGCGATCCACTCGCTGTTTTCAAACGAAACCAGCGGGTGCGAAAGCGGAACCTGGAGTCCGCTTATTATTCGCATGTGTTTGATGTTGGTCCGGGATTCGCCAAACGTCAAGTTACGAACGCACTGCGCGGCGACGTTAGCGGCGCCTCCGAACCGGGACGCGTTCGGGAACGCGTACGCGGATGTGGTGAGTGTGATTGTTGGGGCGGTGGAAGCGGGGTTTAATTCTGATGAGGGGGGGG
>MDSY01069964.1_pt1 | contig 22984 bp, 31 predicted proteins | sample 811131 | NCBI WGS metagenome assembly MDSY01 (sample SAMN05326643, study PRJNA326480) | marine metagenome | isolation source: seawater | place: Atlantic Ocean: South West | collected 2010 | reverse complement strand
TGGAGAGAACAGATTCTTATTTAGTTTTCTGTGAAGTGTGGGGAGTTGATGGAAATCCACATCCAACTAATCATAGATTTGCATTAGAAGAAATACAGACAAAATATTCAGATGATGATGTATGGGTGGGTATAGAACAAGAATATACTTTATTCAAAGATGGTAGACCATTAGGTTGGCCGATACAGGGAACACCACCACCACAAGGTGATTATTATTGTGGAAGAAATGAAGGTGAGTGGTTAGCTCGAAAACATATGGATTTATGTATAAGTACAGGAATTAAAATTAGTGGTATTAATTCAGAGGTAATGCTTGGTCAATGGGAATATCAAGTTGGAGCTGATGACCCACTAAGAATATCAGACGACTTATGGGTAGCGAGATGGTTATTAGAAAAGGTTTGTGCAAAATATGAAGTTCAAGTTACACTTGACCCAAAACCAATTGAGGGTGATTGGAATGGTGCAGGAGCTCATACAAACTTTTCTACAAAAGCAATGAGAGATAAAGATGGTGATGTAAAAATACACGAAGCGATTCAAAAGTTAGAAACAAAACACTATGAACACATTCAAGTTTATGGTGATGGTAATAATAGAAGACTTACAGGTATGCATGAGACTTGTCCAATAAATAGGTTTCATTGGGGTGTATCTGATAGGGGAGCGTCAGTACGAGTTCCGTGGCAAGTAGCAAAAGATGGTAAGGGATATTTCGAAGACAGAAGGCCAGCTGCCAACTGTGACCCTTACATAGTATGTAGTAAACTAATAGACACAATATGTGGAGAATGAAATGAAAAATATGTACGATTATAATGAAGTTGTAAAGAAGATGAGATTCTTCTTTCAAGAAGCAAAAGGTTTTGTCGAAGTACCTGCACAATCACGACAATCAATATTAGCTGCGTGTGAAGACCCAGCTACTATATCACAATATATCTTTAGTGGTGTGAATTGGCCACTACCTCAGACTGGTCAGATGTGGCTTGAAAGAGATTTATTGGATAATCCAAAAGTCGAGGGTGTGTTTTGTATCACAACTAGTTATAGAAATGAACCAAATCCTGTTGAAGGGCGTCACGATAAAATATTTCCTATGTTTGAATTTGAGTCACACGGTGATATGGAAGATATGGTTAAATTAGAAACAGAACTATTGAATCATTTAGGATTTAATAACGCTTATGCTGATAAACACGATTATGCAAGAATAACATATGATGCTGCTTCTGATAAATATGCAGTTTCTGAATTGGATTATGCAGAAGAAGAAGCTCTTTGTAAAGACTTTGATAACTGCACATTCGTAACAGACTTTCCACTACGGACACATCCATTTTGGAATATGAAGCACAAAGGTGACGGAATATATTCTAAAGTTGATGTTATAATGCACGGAATGGAAACAATAGGTTCTGCTGAAAGAGCAACTGATGTCTATGAGATGAGAGAACAATTTCATAATATTTCAGATGGTGAATATGCTAATCTACTTTACAATCACTTTGGTAAAAAAAGAGTTGAAGATGAACTAGAAGAATATTTATCACTTGATATGTTTGAACGCTTTGGTGGTGGAATAGGAGTTACTCGTATGGTTGCTGCTATGAAAGCTGAAGGGCTCCTGCTAGATAGATAAAAAAGCTCTTGACTTTAATAATAAAAAGGTTATAAATTATAGATATGAAAAATCATAGATTATATGGGAGACGGGTATTACATTTCCTGTCTCCCGTTAGATTCGATAAAAATGTATTCAAACATTCATCAGATTCAAATTATAAGGTTGTAGAAAAGACAATAAAACATTTACCGATGTGTCATCACTATGTTGTTGTTCCTGAGAACCATATTATAGAAGATAATAGGGAAAATGTTACATTGATAAAATATCCTTATCCTCAGAACGCTGTTAGTAATAGAGCTACATTTAACTTTCAAGCTTTTAGACGATTGATGAATATGAAACAAATGGATATTGATTTTGTATTTACACATCAACCTGAATTATTATTTAATATAATGACAGGTTTAATGGATGAGAGATACGGTGAGATAGTTAATAGATTTTTATTTTTCCATTGGGTTGATTGTCCACAAAGTAGAGGTTCATCTGCAATACCACATAGTTATATGAAACAATTAGGTTCTATAAATCAATGTAATAAAGTATTTTTTCACACAGATATATCGAGTGAATATTTTGAAAAAAATTATACTAAAGAATGTGCTACTACTTTAAATTTAGATTATGTTAAATCTAAGTCGAGTTACTTTCCATTAGCTGCAGATGATTTCCCTGAACCACAACCTGTTGATTTACCAGATAAAAAAATTATTGTATTTAATCATCGTTGGAATGTATCGACTGGTTGGAAAAGAATGGTTAAGTATACTGAAGAGTTGAGTGATGATTATATGATATGGTGTACAGACCCAAAAGCACCTAAAGAGTATGCAGGAAAAGGACTACCTTTTTCTCAATACGGATATTTATTAAAAGAGAGTCTATGTAGTGTATGTTTTGTTGACAGTTATGCTACTTGGAATCTATCAGTTCAAGATGGTTTGAAATTTAATAAACCAGTTTTATGTTATAAACATCCTGTAATGACTAAAGTTCTTGGTGAAGATTATCCATTTTTCTTCAAGACTAAAGAAGAGTTTCTAGATTTATTAAAGGTAGTTGAAAAAAATGCAGGAAAAGAGTTTAAGTGGGAATTACCAGACCACGAGAATAATTTTAAAAATAATTTAATTAGTAGTATGGAAGATTGTTTATTGACAGATATAAATTGTCCAAAAGATACAATGAATTGGATTTATTGTATACTTAATGGTTATGAGTTTAAAAAAGATATTACGAATCAAGTTCAACCAAATCTTATGTTAAATTCAGTTTGGCAATATATTAGAAGATGGTTATTAACTAATGGAGTTCAAGATGACCCAAATTGTCAGTTTACAAGATATTCAATACCAGAAGATAAAAAAGAAGAGTTTGAAAAAATGACTCAATCAGTAGAAATGGTATTAAAGCCGAAAACTACAAAACAAACAATAATAAGTAAAAAAAATCACGGATTTTTCTAATGAGTAAAAAAATAAGTTATACACAAGTGTCGATGTATAATGAGTGCCCTTGGAAATGGAAACTTAATTATATAGACGACCATAGAGAGTTTAAAGGTAATATTCACACTTTGTTTGGAACTGCGATGCACGAAGTTCTACAAAAATATTTAAATGTTATGTATAATGATTCTGTAAAAAATGCAGATTTATTACCTCTTGATAAGTTGTTAAGAGCTCGTATGGTTGATGAGTTTAATAAAATGCACGAGTTTGGAGCTGATGATAAATTAGTATCTCAAGATGAGATGGAAGAGTTTTATCAAGATGGATTAGCAATTATAGACTTCTTTAAAAAAAGAAGAGGTGAATATTTTAGTAAAAAGGGATATGAGTTGATTGGATGCGAAGTTCCAGTTGATTTAGAATTACCTCAGGGATTACAATGGATAGGATATTTAGACATTGTAGTCAAAGATAAAATTAGAGATGTTATACAGATTATAGATATTAAAACATCTACAATGGGTTGGAATAAATGGCAAAAGAAAAATAAAAATAAAACAGACCAACTATTGTACTATAAGCAGTTTTATTCAATGATGTATAATCATCCAATTGACAAAATAGAAGTTGAGTATTTTATTGTTAAAAGAAAATTATACGAAAATATGGATTTTCCACAAAAGAGAGTTCAAAAGTTTTCACCTGCAAGTGGTAAACCTTCTATAAATAATGCTATGGGTAACTTGAAAAAGTTTGTAACAGAAGCGTTTACATCAGAGGGTGAGTATAATATGGAGTACAAGTTTGAGAAACTACCATCTGCAAAAAATTGTAAATGGTGTGAATTTAAAAATAAACCAGAGTTATGTGATAGGAGAAAATAAATATGACACATTATTATGAAGCACAAGTAGAGTTTGAAAAAACATTTGATACAAAGAATGGCCCTAAAACTAAAAAAACAAAAGAGAATTATTTAGTAGAAGGTGATTCGGTAACTTTTGTGGAAGCTCAAGTAGCTAAGTTTTTGGGTGATTCTCAAGACCCATTTGAAGTTAAGATTGTTAGAGAATCAAAAATAATTGAAGTTTTAGATAGGAGTGAATAATGTATTGGGATAGAGAATATCCAACACATATAGAAGTACCTGAAGATTATTGGGTATGTTCTCATAATGTGGAGTATGTGACGGGAGATTGATATGAAATTAGGTGCTAGAGGGTTTTCTATGCGAGTATGTTTGAAAGACATAATAGGAACAGATTCAGAAAAAGTGTTTATACAATATTTAGAGGATTATAGAACTAAATTTCCTGTACCTGTATTATTAAAGTTTTGGTATAATGAAGGTACTATAAGTGAAAAAAAGTTATCTACTTTTATAACAAAATATAAACACATATTAGCTTACTATGGAACACAAATATACACACTAGAGTCTTTAAAAAATGCTAACGGAGATGAAGCTTGGTTTAATGTTACTGATATTGATGGTTGGAAAGATAAAAGAAAATCTTTTAGGTTTACTTATATTTTTGATGAGTTGAAGTCGCCAATATGGGGTAGTGTAAGTTCTTTTTTTAATTTGGTAGAATTTCATTCAAAAGAAAAACCAGAAAAAAAACCATTCAAGAAAAGGAGATTTGATGAGGGTAGCAATAGTAGGAAGTCGTAGATATGAAAATAGAAATAAAATAAAAAAATTCATATTTAGATTAATTGAAAAATATGGCAAAGAGGTTACAGTAATAAGTGGTGGTTGTAAAGATGGTGCTGATAGATATGCTAAAAAGTATGCATTAGAATTAGGTGCTCAATATAGAGAGTATCCACCTTTTCACGAAGTTCATAATTTATATTGCGTATTACCAGAAAACTGTTATAGTAAACCATATAATGTAAAGTATTTTTTTGTAAGAAATAAACAGATAGCTCAGAATAGTGATATTATTGTTGGATTTATCCCTCAAGGTGTAAAATCAGATGGAACTTTATCAACATTAAAATATGCAAAACAATTTAATAAGAAAGTGATGGTTATAGATTAATGAAAACAAATTTACACAAAAAATTAGAAAAAATGGATTACTATTCTCTAGTAGACCATTATGTTAATCAGTATCATTATGATAAGTTAATGGCCGTATTATATGATTTATCATATCATTTCAATCAATTAGAAAGAGAAGAAGCTGAGAAACAAATAGATAGGTTGGGTTTGTCTGAATTAACTTTAGATGAAGTTATAGATTCTGATGTTGTTCTTATGGAATTTGACTCGATGACTGCTATGGAAGAGTATATGTATAAAACTGAATATGAGGGTGTTTGGATTAAATATTTTAAATTTGGTGAATTATATGAAGAATATGAAGCTGATATATAAAAAGCTCTTGACAAGTACTTATAAAAGCTCGTATATTATAGGGTAAGAAAAAAAGGAGAATTTATGAGAATAGGAATTGATTGTGATGGAGTTTTGAGAGACTTTATCCCTGATGTCATAAATCAAATTAACAAAACACACCCTCAACATTCAGATAAAATCCTTGTTCCAAATTCTTGGGATTGGGAAACTTGGTTACCATTTTGGACAGAAGATGAAACTGAAAAATATGTCTTTGAAGACCATTATGAGAAATTATTTGGTCCAGAAGCTAATGTTATTCCGTCAGTTCTTGAAGATTGGCCAATATTAAAAGCTTGGGCTATTAAGAACGGTCACGAACTAGTTTTAGTATCCGCTCAAAGACCTCATTGTGAAGAGTTAACTACTGAATGGTTACAAAGATGGGGAATAGTTTTTGATGAAATGCACTACACTAAAGAGAAATGGTCAGTTGATGTTGATGTATTAATTGATGACTCACCTGAAAAGTTAGATATTTTCAATGAAAGAAGTGTAGCGTATGGAAGACCAATCTGTATGAGACAGACTTGGAATCAAGAGTCACAAAAGAAATATATGACAATAGATAGATTATCAGATTTAATTGATAGGCTTTTTGGATAAAAATTAAAATATTTTAATGTTTTTTCCTATATAGGTATATTTATATATATAGATATATGATTTCGAGGGAGAAATGTTATGAAGAATACAAAGTTAACATCTGTTAAAGTTATAGAAGAACTTTACAATAATTTTAAAAAAGAAACAGTTGGTAATGGTTTCAATTTACAAAAACTTGTAAATCGTTCTATACACAAATATGTAACAGATGATGAATTTAGGGATGAGTTACACGAAGAAGAAGGATTAAAAGATAGTGGAACTTGTTTTTAAAAAATAAAAGAAGGAAAAGGTTATATGAAATTAGCAAAAAGTAAGAAAAAAATACTACTTCTATCAGATGATTTACGAATGCACTCTGGTATAGGAACTATGTCAAGATTTTTTGTAAAAGAAACTATAGGTCATTACGATTGGGTTCAATTAGGTGGTGCTATAAAACACCCAGATAAAGGTAAGATAGCAGATTTATCTGAATCTATGAGAAAAGATTTAAAAGTTCCTGATGCATATTGTAAAGTATATGCTACAGACGGCTATGGTAATCCAAGTATATTAAAAGAAATAATAGATTTAGAAAAACCAGATGCCATATTACACTTTACAGACCCAAGATTTTGGGGATGGTTATATCAAATGGAACACGAGTTAAGACAAAATATTCCACTTATGTATTATACTATATGGGATGACTTACCTTATCCGCGTTGGAACGAACCATTTTACGAATCGTGTGATTTATTAATGTGTATTTCTAAACAAACATATGGTATAGTTAATAATGTAGTTCGTAAATATCCAAAAAAAGATTGGCAAATTACATATGTTCCTCACGGAATAGATGAAGAAAAATATTTTCCAGTTGATTCTTTTCATTCTGAATATAATGATTTTAAAAAATATAAAAAATCATTAGTTGGAGATTCTGATTTTGTGCTTTATTGGACTAATAGAAATATTCGTAGAAAAATGCCAGGAGATTTAATTTTAGCATATAAATTATTCTGTGATTCACTACCAAAAGAAAAAGCTAAAAAATGTTGTTTACTATTACACGCTACAGCAGTTGACCCTAATGGAACTGATTTACCTGCAGTGATTGATGAAATATGTCCTGATTATAAAGTTGTTATTGATGAGTCAAAAGTTGATGATAAACATATGAATTGGTTGTATAATATTGGGGATGTAACTGTCAATATAGCATCAAATGAGGGATTCGGTTTATCAGGTGCAGAATCACTAATGAGTGGAACACCAATTATTAATAATGTAACCGGTGGACTACAAGACCATTGTGGTTTTAAACTCAATGGTAAGTATTTAACCGCAGACGATTATGTTAAAATAGGTTCTCTACACGATGATAGAAAGTGGAAAGATGAACCTAAATTAACACACGGTGAGTGGGTAAAACCAGTATGGCCATCAAACAGAGCTTTAGTTGGTTCGCCACCAACACCATACATATTCGATGACAGATGTCGTTTTGATGATGTAGCAGAAGCGATGAAGTCTTGGTATGATGAAGGGCACGAGAATAGAGAAGATGCAGGAGCTAAAGGAAGAGAATTTGTTCTGGACCCTGAAGTCGGAATGTCTTGTAAGCAAATGGGATTAAACTTCATCAAAGATATGGATGGTTGTTTTGAAAAGTTTGAAAAAAGAAAAAGATTCACATTATTTGAGGTATAAATGAAAGAACTAAAAAATATAAAAGTAAAAGAACATATTATAGATAAGAAGCAAATGTTAGTAGTTTATTTTGATTTTTCTTATCCTATAGATAATGAAAATATAGAACAAATAACACAAACTATTTCAAATATAGTAAATGAAGATAGAAGATTTGTCAATAGAGTAATTTTCTTACCGAAGGGGTTTGATATGTATAATTTATCAGAAGATGACTTTATTAATATATGGAAAAGTAAAGTAGACAGTAAAGAAGTTAATAAACTTATGGAAGATGACAAACTAAAAGACCCAAATCAGTTAGAACTTTTTGAAAAAACAAATGATGTGGAGGTTATTGAAACAAATGAGTAAACCAATTATGTTAATACAAGCTCCTGTAGCAACTCGTAGTGGTTATGGGAATCATTCAAGAGATTTAATAGAATCTTTGATTCAAATGGATAAGTTTGATATAAAAATTATGAGTCTAAGATGGGGTGATTGTTCAATGAATGCTTTGGATAAAAATAAACCAGTACATAAACAGATATTAGATAGAATTATATCTCCAACAAATCAACTAAATCAACAACCAGATATAAATGTTGAAATTAGAGTACCAAATGAGTTTCAGAAAGTTGGTAAATATAATATTGGTATAACTGCTGGTATGGAGACAACTTTAATTTCACCAGAATGGATAGAGGGTTGTAATAGAATGGATTTAATCATAGTTCCATCAGAACACTCTAAAAGAACTTTTTTACAATCTAAATGGGATAAATTACAACAAGCTCCAAATGGACAAAATCAAAAAGTTGGTGAGATAAGAATTGAAAAACCAATAGAAGTTTTGTTTGAAGGAGCTGATGAAAATATTTACAAAAAAACTAATGATATTCCAGAGGGATTAAAAACAACTCTTGATAATATAAAAGAAAATTTTTGTTTCTTATATGTTGGTCATTGGTTAAAAGGTGATATTGGTCAAGATAGAAAAGATACTGGTATGTTGGTTAAAGTATTTTTAGAAACATTTAAAAACAAAGAAAATCCCCCTGCACTTATAATGAAAACAAGTGGTGCTACATTTTCTATAATTGATAGAAACGAGATAATGAATAAAATAGAAAGTATTAAGAAAAGTATAGAAAATGCAGAAACATTACCACCAATTTATTTCTTACACGGAGATTTAACTGATGAAGAAATGAATGGATTATATAATCATCCTAAAGTTAAAGCTTGTCCATCATTTACAAAGGGTGAAGGGTTTGGTAGACCTTTATTAGAGGCTACTTATGCAGATAAGTTGGTCATAGCGTCTAATTGGAGTGGTCAATGTGATTTCTTAGATTCAAAATTATCTGTGATGTTACCTGGAAAACTAAATAATGTACATCCATCTGCAGTATGGGATAAAGTAATTTTAAAAGAGTCACAATGGTTTACTGTTGATTATTCTTATGCTTCAAGAACATTATTAGATGTTTGGAAAAATTTTAAAAATTATAAATCTAGAGCTATGAAACAAGGTTCTCAAAATAGATTGAAATTTACATTAAGTAATATGAAAAAAGAATTTAAATCTATGGTAGAAAAATATATACCAGAATTTCCTAAACAGGTTGATTTAAAACTACCAAATTTAAAATCAAGTTTTCCGAAATTAAAAAAAGGTGATGATGGTAAATCAAAACCACCAACATTACCAAAACTAAAGAGGGTTGAAAACAATGAATCAACAGTTAAAATATAAAGAAGAACAGATAGAAAGTCCAATTGATGGTAGTGAAAATTGTTTTAAAGTTTTTACAGAGCCATCTTCAGAAGAATCATATTTATGTATGACTACTGGATATTCAAGTAATTCAAATTTGAGAGTGGGTTCAAAAGAACTTGAATTAGAATTAGAAAGGTCTCCAGAGTTGGTAAGAGCTATACAGTTTTATGATGAAAAAAGAGACTTGGTATGGATACCAACAATAATAAATATACCAGAAAAAGGTATGGTTTTTCCAGAGGGAAATTTAGAAAATTGGGGATGGTCTTATGCATCAATTGTTGGAATACCTGAGGATGAGCAAAAAAATTATCCAATTCCAGGAAAAGATGGTGAATTTTACACTGGTAGATTAGATATGCAAAATTCTAAAAAATATAAAAAAAATGAATTTCATAAAGCTCTTATTGATATGGGAGTTTTATCAAAAGACTTTAAAGGGAGTTTAATGAATGCCAAGTAAAGTAAATCATAGTAAAAATATAATAAATGAAGTAGCGTCTTCAAAAACAAAAACACAATCTGGTGATATTGTATTTTTTAATTATTCAGGTAAAAAAGTAACAACAAAAAGACCTATGGTTTTAGTACTTCATCCTAACTGGAATGGTTACTTACACGGATTAAACCTTGATTATATACCACAAGGTACTTTGAAGAAATTATGGGAAATAACAAAAGTTACATTAGCTGGGAAAGTTCAAAGGTTAACTAAGCTTAGACTACCACTATTGAAAGCTGATATTGGTAATCCCAAATCATTCTATACTAATAGATTAAAAAAGTTTCTTACTAGTGAATTGGGTAAAACTGGAGTAGCGTATAGAACATATACTATTGGTTCAATAGGTGGTTTGAAGAAAGTTGATTATAGATTTGAAGATTCTACTTTTACTAAAGAAACTGAACAAGCTTTAGATAGTTTAGAAAAATAATAAAAAAAGGTTATAAATGAAAGTAAGTTATGCAATCACTACTCATAATGAGTGTGAAGAGATTAACGAGTTACTAGGTGTTCTTGTACATCATATAGATTCAGAAGATGAAATAGTAATTCTAGATGATTATTCAGATGAGAGAACACAAGAAGTATTCACATCTTGGACTAACCAATATCAACAGATAAATTGGAAAATAGAACAAAGAGCCTTAAATAAAAATTTCTCAGAACAAAAAAATTACTTGACCCGTATGTGTTCGGGTGACTATATTATAAACATAGACGCAGATGAAATACCACACGATGTATTTTTAAATCAGATAAAACAGGTTATAGAGATTAATGAGGTAGATTTAATATGGGTGCCTAGAGTAAATACAGTTGATGGTATAACACAAGAACACATTAATAAATGGGGTTGGAATGTAAATGAAAAAGGTTGGATAAATTATCCAGATTATCAAGCCAGAGTCTACAAAAACGCAGAACATATTAAGTGGATTAAACCTGTTCACGAGCGTATTGATGGATTTAAAACTTTTGCTCATCTACCACCACACGAGGAGTTAAGTTTCTATCATAGAAAACAAATTGATAAGCAAGAAAAACAAAATAAATTTTATGGAGAGATATAATGAAAAAATTAGTAGTTTATACAGCATTATTTACTGATGAACCAGATTATTTGTATGGTGATATAATTCATTATAATCACGATAAAGAAGGAGTTGATTATGTATGTTACACTAATAGTGAGCATTTAAAATCAGATTTTTGGGAAATACGAAAAATGGATGTTTGGAGAGATGGTAGGTGGACTGCTCGTAAATGTAAGACATCACCAGATAAACTTTTACCAGATTATGATGCTTGGTTGTGGATGGATAGTCAAATATATTTTAGATATGATGCTAGGTCATTATTTGAATATTATTTAGGTGATGATTATGATTTAGCAGTACATAAACATTGTGATAGAAATTGTCTTTATGAAGAAACTTATGAAGGTGGTTTGAAAAGAGTTCCATTAAGAGATGACCCTGCTAAATTAGTTGGACAAGTGAAACGATATGAACAAGAGGGTTATCCACATAATTCTGGAATGTATGAAAATGGTATCTTATTTAGAAGAAATACTGAAGAAGTTGTAAAAATGAATGATTTATGGTTCAAAGAAGTTGCTGATTGGAATACTGAAGATATGCAACCAATGATGTATTCTTTGTGGAAACATAAAGAAGTTAGGGTTAATGCTATAAATAAAACATTTGTAGAACATTATTATAAAAATAGACATCTTGAATTATCAGACCATTTTGCAACATTACCAAGGCAAAAAACATATGTTGGGGGGAATAAATGAAAATATTAATAACTGGTGGTTCGGGTACAATAGGTAAAGCTTTTATAAAAGAATTTCCACATCACGACTATTACAATGTTAGCAGGAATGAAAAATTTTTAACTGATTTAATGAGAGAGCACCCAAACACAAAAAACTTTATTGGTAATATTGAAGATAAAGAATTTTTAATCAGAGTGTTTAGAGATGTTCAACCAGATATAGTAATACACGCCGCAGCTATGAAACATATAAATATAGCAGAAGAGAATCCAATACAAGCTTGTCAATCGAATGTCATAGGTAGTATTAATTTAATAAACGCTAGTGTTATAGCTGATGTACCAGTAACAATAGGAATCAGTACAGACAAAGCGTGTTCATCCGAAAGTGTCTATGGTGACACTAAATCATTAATGGAAAAATGTTTTATGGAAGCTAATACAGATAAGAATAAATTTGCACTAACAAGATTTGCTAATGTAGCACATAGTAATGGTTCTGTGTTACCATTTTGGTTAAAGTTAAAGGAAGAGGGAAAAACATTAAAATTAACAAGTGAAGATATGAATAGATTGATGTTTTCTAAATCAGATTCTGCACGACTTATCGATAAAGCAATCCAAAAGTGTAATTCAGATGGTGGTGGTTTTGTATGTTCTTATAAAATGAAATCGGTAAATATGTTAGATTTAGCAAAAGTTATATCAGATGATGTTGAAGTGGTTGGATTAAGACCTGGTGAAAAATTAAATGAAGATTTGATAAGTGAAAAAGAAATTGACTACACTTATGTAGAGGGTGATATGATTTATATTTACAATGAAAAGAACAATGGTGACAATGTATTAAAAAAAGGTTATTCGTCTTTAAGTGCAGAAAAAATGTCAAGAGAGGAATTAGAAAAGTTAGTAGGTAAAAAATGAAACACATTTTAATAGTATTGAGTAATAATAGGTGTAATGAAAAAATTAGATGTATTATTCCAGAGTTATCAAAACATTATAAACTATCTCTTTATAATATTGGAGAAATGAGTGAACATACTAAGTGGTATGGTGATATTGACCCAAGAATAAAGTTTAGGGAAGAAACATATAAGTATTTTGAAGAAGTTATAGAGGGAGATGGATTTCAATTTCACGGAGATTCTGTAAAAAATATTCATCTTAAAAATCAATATGACGGAATTATTTATGATGATAATAAGTTAATGCCTGAATTAATGATTCCAACATTATATCAGAAAGCAAAAGAGTACGATATTCCTGTTATAGGTAATTCTCACGGAAATAGAGATTTTAATCCAAGTGAATTAAATGCTTTGGGTAAGTCATATGATTATTGTTTTATTCTTGGTCAAAAAGAAAGATTAATTTATGAACAAGTATGTGATAAAGATAATTTATTGAAAGGTGGAATACCTTCAAATGATAGTTTAAAAAATATAGATGTTAAAGATGATTATATTTTAGTTATAACTAACTTTTTAGGAAATCATCACGCTAGTGGAATGTACCCTAATGCGTTTAATCAAGAGTTTGTTGATAAAGTTGATTTAGTTGGATTATCTAATTATTTTGATAAACCTATTGTTGTAAAACAAAAAACAAGATTAGATGACCCAGATTTTAAAAAGAACATAGATTATATACATAGTTTGTTTCCAAGTGGTTTTGATATAGATGTCGTTACAGATTGTGATGATATAGATGGATTAATTTGTAATTCACATTTTGTAATATCAGCTTTGTCTACATTATGTTTCAAACCAATTCAAAAAGGAATACCAACGGTTATGGTTCAAGGTAGTGGAATGGTTGGTAACTTTTATGATTCTAATAGTTTATGTGAGTTGGATAAATATCGTATTTATGAATCAATTGAATGGCAACAAGAAAATGGTAAAGATGAAGAATTTATAAAAACGACAATTGAAGGTGGATTAGAATTTAACTCTACTGAAAATTATATTAATCAAATAAGGAATATAATATGATAAATGTTTTAACATATAACGCACCACATAAAAAAACACAAGACTTACTTTTTAGATTAAAGTTAAGGGGATATGATGATGTTAATGTTTTAGCTACGCCTTGGGAATTTAGAAAAAACTTTAATCCTCTGATACCTCATCGTAAATTTAATACTTTGAATACTAGTCCTTCAGTTTTATGTGAAAAGTTAGGTTATAATTTTTCAGAGATTGAATTAGATAATTTAAAAATTAATGACGAGTGGATATTAATTGGAGGAGCTGGAATGTTACCAGAAGAAGTTGTTGGTAGTGATAAAGTAATAAATTCTCATCCAGCATACTTACCATATGTTAGAGGATTAGATTCATTAAAATGGGCAATATATTACGGTCATCCAATAGGAGTAACTACACATATTGTATCAGAAGAATGTGATGCAGGTAAACTGATAAAGAAAGAATTAGTTCCTTTATATTCTTGGGATACATTTCATAGTGTAGCTCATAGACAATATGAGATGGAAATTGATATGTTAGTAGATTCTATTGAAGATGTAAAAACAGCATCTTTTGAGGAATTGAGTACTACTAAATCACAACCTCATAGAAGAATGTCACATAGTCACGAAATGAGACTGATGAAAAGATTTCAAGATATAATTGAAAAGGTAGAAATATAACTGATGGATTATTATAAAAGTTATTTGGACAATCATTCTAATCCTAAATGTAGATTGATGCACTTTATAGGACAATGGGTTACAATATTATTTTCAATATTTGTATTTTATAATTGGTATTGGTATTTAATTCCATTGATTCCATTTGTGATATATCCGTTTGCTATAAGTGGACATATATTTTTTGGTAATAAAGGAGACAAACCATCTTTTAATAAAATGGGATTCATTAAAGCTAAAATATCAGATTGGATAATGTTCAAAGATATAGTGTTAGGGAGATTAAAAATATGGTAAGATTTGGATTAATAGGAGCCGGTGGTTATATAGCTCCAAGACATATGAAAGCTATAAAAGATACAAACAATGATTTGGTATCTGTACTAGACCCCAATGATTCTGTTGGAGTAATAGATAGATATTTTCCAAAGTCTTCATACTTTCGTGAGTTCGAAAGATTTGATAGACACATAGACCGCGTAAAAAGAACTGGAAAAGCAGTAGATTATATTAGTATAGCTTCACCAAACTATTTACACGATTCTCATATTAGATTTGCTTTAAAAAATAATTCACACGCTATATGCGAGAAACCATTAGTATTAAATCCTTATAGTATAAATGCATTAAAAGAGTTAGAAAAAGAAACTGGAAAAAATATATATCCAATATTACAACTAAGATTACATCCAAGTATTATCGCATTAAAGAAAAAAATCGAAAAAAGCTCTAGGAAAAACCATAAAATAGTATTAAATTATATCACCCCTAGAGGACAATGGTATCACTATTCTTGGAAAGGTGATTATGATAAATCTGGTGGTATAGCTACAAATATTGGAATACATTTTTTTGATATGTTGTTGTGGATTTTTGGAAGTGTAAAAAATAGTTATGTAGAATATCACACAGATATGAAAGCTAGTGGTTACTTAGAATTAGATAATGCTAGTGTTGATTGGAATCTTAGTATTGATAGTAGAGATTTACCACATAACGAGTGGAAAGCTTTTAGGTCAATAACAATAGATGGGGAAGAGATTGAATTTTCAGATGGTTTTACAGATTTACATACTGAAAGTTATAAACAAATATTAAATGGTAATGGTTTTAGTATTGATGACGCTGAACCATCTTTAAAATTAGTTCATCAGATAAGGAACTCTAAGAAATGATAAAAGATAATTTAATAATATATGTATCATCACGGAATAATTATGATATGTTGAGTGGTGAGGTATTGAAAAATATAAATACAGAAGGATTTGAACTTATTAACATAGATGATAAATCTTCAGAAGACGAAATAATTAAAGGTAAACAAATCTGTAAAGATAATGATATTGTTTTTCTTGAAAATAAATCTCGTGGTGTTCAAATGGCAACACAAACATTAATTGATTTTATAAATGAAAATAGACCAAATTGTAAATGGATTGTTTGTTTTCAACACGATATATATCCTGTAAGTGATAAATTTTTTAGTAGACTTTCAACATTAATAGAAACTAATAAGCTTGATGATTTTGGTGGGTTGGGATTTAATGTATTAGATAGTGGTGATTATAGTGGAAATTCTTGGGTAGAATATAAGAACGGAGAGTCGCCAGTAGGAGTTGTTGGATTTTCACATTTATCTGTAAGTGATGTGAGTGGTAGATGGTTGTCTAGAACTAAAAATAATACAGTTAGAGATAATCCAGAATTATTTTCAAAACCATTTATATGTGAATTTGCTTGTTGGCCAGTTGTAGGATTGAATGTAAATAAATGGAATGAAATTATAGAACCTACTGAAGATTATCAATTTCATTTATGGTATCCTGATATTGCTATGCAATTTAATTATAATAATTGTCCAATTATTGTTCTACCAAATCTATATTGTTATAATGACCAAAGGTTAAAAGAAAAGTATGGTATAAATTATAATAGTGCTACAGGTGCTAGACAAGGTGATGAATATCATTTTGGAAATTATGGAAAACATTTTACTAGTTGGAAAGAGAGATGGGGTTGGGGTTATGAATCTGTTTACCAAGATTTTGAAAGTGTAAAGGACAATTATGTGGGAACATTAATTGATAAATATTATAATCATACAATAGAAAATGGGCCTCTAAAAACATATGATTTGGGGGAATATTAAATGGATAAATTGAAAAATTATAAAGAATTTATAAAAGTTTTTAAAGAAAAAAAATATAATTTTATTTTTTTTGATGAACTTGACTTGAATAAAAATTATCAATTAATTAATAGACACGACATAGATTTAGATTGTGATTTGGCAATGAATATGGCTGAAGAAGAAAAAAAACTTGGAATAAAATCTACTTATTTTTTCTTGTTGAGAAATCATTCTTATAATTTATTATCGGATAAAAACATTAAAATTATTAAAAATATACAAAAATATGGCCATAAAGTATCATTACATTTTGACCCGACTATTTATGATGATATTAATGATGGATTAAAATTTGAGATAAAAATACTTGAAAATATTATAGAAGAAACAATAGATATAATAAGTTTACATAGACCCATACAAGAACATATTGGGGATAATGATTATATAGATTTTCCACATACTTATCAAGATTTATATATGAAAGATGTTAAATATTTTGCTGATTCGAGGGGAAGTTTTAGATTTGGACATCCATATGAATCTGATGAATTTAATAATAATAAAAATATTCAGTTATGTACTCATCCATTTTGGTGGTTTGTAGATTACAATAATAGAAATGAATGTATAAATAAAGTTTATACTAAAAAATGTAATTCAATGGATAATCATTTTAAAAATTCTTTAGTATTTTATAAAGGAAAATAATGGTAAATATAGAAATTAGAATAAAAGATATATTAGAGTGGGTAAAAATAAATAATTATGATTATAAGTTATCAGCTAATTATAATTCAAATCATATTATAAATTGTCCTTCGACAACAAAAGATGCTAATGATAATAATATATCATTTTCATTATCAACTGACTCAAACGCAGGAGTTTTATTTTCATTGGAAGGAAATGATTCTATGTTGAATGTATTAACTGATAATCCAAAATTAGATTTTATAAAATGTATTACAGAATTTTATCCACCCGAACCTTGTAATGTTATACAGGGTAAAAATGTTAAGATTGGAAAAAATTGTTCAATTGGTAGTAGTGGGTTTGGAGTTGTTAGAGATAGTAAAGATGGTAGTTGGGTTGAATTTCCACATTATGGTAATATTATTTTAGGTGATGATGTGTGGTTGGGAGATAACAACACAATTACAAGAGGAACTTTAGGAGATACAATTATAGGAAATGGTGTAAAAACAGATTGTGGTGTTCATATTGCACATAATTCTATTATTGGAGATAATTGTATGTTTGCTGCAAAAGCAATGATTGCCGGTAGTGTTACTATGGGTGAGAATTGTTGGGTCGGGCCATCTTCTTCAATTATAAACAAGGCGGTGATAGGAAATAATGTATTTATTGGAATTGGTTCAAATGTTATAAAAGATATTCCTGATAATGTTGTAGTAGCTGGAAATCCAGCAAAAATTATAAAAGAAAATAAAGGACTTTGGAATAGTGTTAAATAAAGAAGAGTATAGTATAAAAAAAGTTACTGAAAATGATGTTAAACAATTTAGTATAATAAGTGGTGATGTAAATCCAATTCATTTAGATGATGAATATGCAAAAGAAACACGATTTGGTAAAAGAATAGCTCACGGTATTCTTGTGGCAAGTCATATATCTGCATTGATAGCAAATAAGTTACCTGGAGAAGGTTCTATTTTACTTTCTCAAACTTTAAAATTTTTATCACCAGTATATCTAAATGATACTATTAAAACTAAAGTAAAGGTTACTGAAATAAGCGGAAAGATATATACATTAGAGTGTAGATGTTATAACCAAGAGGAAGTAGTTGTTTTAGAAGGAACAGCGAAAATATTAAAAGATGGATAAAATAAAAATAGTTCATATTTTGGGTGCAAGACCAAATTTTATAAAAGCGGCACCAGTTATAGATAAATTGAGTAATAATTTTCATAATGTATGTGTACACACAGAACAACACTATGATTATAAGATGTCTTCTATATTTTTTCAAGAATTGAACATACCAACTCCTGATTATCATTTGGGGGTAGGTTCTGGTACTCACGGAATACAAACTGGAAAAGCAATAATGGAAATAGAAAAAGTTTTATTGGATGAAAAACCAGATGGTGTTATTGTCTATGGTGATGTTAATTCAACATTATCAGCTGCGATAGCGACATCTAAATTATTTATTCCAATATTTCATATAGAAGCTGCTAGTAGAAGTTATGGAGAAAAAATTCCAGAAGAAGTAAATAGAATATTAGTTGATAATATCTCAACTCTTTTATTTTGTACTGAACAGAGTGCATATGATAACATTGAAAAAGAATCATTACCAAAGGGATACCTTGTTGGGAACACAGCAATAGATTCTTTACATAAAGTGATGGATTTAATTGTAGATAAAAAACCTCCGATTGATGATTACTATTTATGTACTTTACATAGACCATTTAATGTTGATGATGATGATAAATTAAATAGTATTCTTACTAAATTGAATAATTTTTCAAAACCAATTTTATTTCCTGCTCACCCAAGAGTTAAGAATAAAATTAGTAGTGATTTTAAAAATATAAAAGTAATAGAAAGTGTTGGATATTTAGATTTTATTTCTTATATTGTAAATAGTAACGGAGTTATATCTGACTCGGGTGGTGTTCAATGTGATTGTGGATTTTTAAAGAAACCTTTATTAACATTAAGACCTAATATAAAAAGTACAACACCTCACCCAATAACACTAGATTTAAATAATAGAATCATAGATGTTGATGAGTTAGATGAAAGTAAATTTAAAAAATGTGAATATTCTATTCCAGATGTTTGGGATGGAAAATCATCAGATAGAATAAATAAAATAATTAAGGAGTATTATAACTTATGAAAATATTAGTAACTGGAGCTGCAGGATTGATTGGAAGTCACACTTGTGATAAATTATTAGCTAATGGTCATACTGTAGTTGGTATAGATAATATGTCTTATGGTAATTTAGATAATTTAGAAAATGCAATAAATTCTGATAATTTTACTTTTGTAAACATAGATTGTACTACTAAATTTTGGGATTTAAGTTTGACGGATGAATGTGAAGTGACTTGTGATTGTGATATGGGAAAATTTGATTTTATTTATCACTTCGCATCACTTAAAAAATTATGGGAAGGTGAAGAAACTAATTCATCTGATATTTTAGATATAAATTTTGATATGACACGGCAAGTAGTTAAAAAAGCAATTGAAGATGGTAGTCATTTAATCTTTGCATCGACTTCCGATGTTTACGGTAATCATAATACTTTTCTTGAAAGTGACCCAATATCAATAGGCCCTTCTACAGTTGAAAGATATTCTTATAGTATGTCCAAATTACATAGTGAACAATATATTTTAAATTTTACTAAAAAAAATATATTAAAATCTACTATTATTAGAATATTTGGATGTGCTTCAAGGAGGTCACCGAAAAGTTTATTTGGAATGCATTTAGCACTTTTTACTTATAATATGCTAAATGATATAGATATTACTATTCATAATGATGGTAATCAAACTCGTGCAGTATCTCATGCTGAAGATGTTGCTGATGGATTTTGTTCTATCATACCTAATTCAGAGTCAGTTAATGGAGAAATTATAAATTTAGGAACAGACCAACAAACTACTATCAATTATGTTGCTAATTATATTAAAGAAAGAATAGATACAAAATCTAATATACTACATACACCAATAGATAATTTTTTTAAAGATTATCCTGAAATAAAAGTCAGATTTGCAAATCTTGACAAAGCAAAAAAATTATTAAATTATAAAGTAAAACATACTACAGAACAAGTTATGGATGAATTAATTAAGGAGTGGAAAAATGATTAATAACAAATCTGTTTTAGCCATTACATTGGCGAGAGGTGGTAGTAAAAGAGTACCAAATAAAAACATTACGGATATTAATGGAAAACCACTTATACAATATACAATTGATGAAGTGAAAAAAAGTAAATACATTGATGATTATATAGTCTCTACAGATTTTGTTGATATTCATAATGTTTGTAAGAATTTAAATGTTAAATCCTTTGATAGAGAACCAGCTTCTGATACTCAGACAACTGCCGATGGCTTATTAGAGGTTATAGAAAATCAAAAAAAGTATGACTATATAGTTGAAATTATGTGTACTAATCCATTAAAAACGGTTGATGATATTGATGGAGTAATAAAAAAATTAGATGATACAAAAGCTGATAGTATTGTATCAGTAGTTAGGATATGGGATAATCATCCTTCTAGAGTTAAGTATATAGAATTTGATAGATTAGTAGATTTTTATCCTGAAATTCCAGAGAGTAGAAGGCAAGATTTATCGCCAGCGGCCTATGTTAGAAATGGTTCTATATACGCTATGACTTATGAACAAATGCTTAATAATAGAATAAGATTGGGAAATGATACTAGACCATATATTATGCCAGAAAATAGAACGATAAATATAGATGAAAAGATAGACTTAGAACTTGCGAGGATTATGTTGAAATGAAAATATTATGTATAACACCAGTAAAACATATAAATGGTTTATGTGAAAATTTAGAATCACTAGGAGTTGTTGAGTATCATCCAGATTTAACTAAACAAAGTGCTAAAGGATTGATAGATTCTTTTGATTATGATATTATATTTTGTAACCCAAATAAACAAAATTATATTTTAGATGACTATATTTTAAGTAATTTTAAGGGAACTATAATAACGGCTAGTACAGGACTTAATCATATTGATATGGTGTATTGTGATTTAAAGAGAATTGATGTCGTGTCATTAACTACTCATTATGATGTTATAGAAAAAATATCATCAACCGCAGAACATTCATTTGCACTAATGATGTCGTTGTTACGAAATATACCATCAGGTTTTGATGATGTAAAAAAATGTAATTGGAATTATGAAAATTTTATTGGTAGACAACTTGATAAACTAACTATTGGTATCATAGGTTATGGTAGACTTGGTACAATGATGGAGAGGTATTGTAAAGCTTTTGGTATGAAAGTTATAATACACGACCCATATAAGGGATATAATAATTTACAGAATTTAATAAAAGAATCTGATATAATAACATTGCATGTGCATGTTTCTGATGAAACAAAATATATGATTGATAAAAAGCTCTTGACTCATATGAAGAAAAACTCTTATATTATCAATACATCTCGTGGTGAAATCGTAGATGAAAAAGCTATAATAGAATCATTGAAAAACAATCACCTAAAAGGATACGCTACAGATGTGATTGAAGATGAATTTGATAATATAAAAAATAGTCCTATATTAAAAGGAGTAGATGAAGGATTAAATATAATAGTTACACCTCATATAGCTGGAATGACAAAAGAAGCTCAAGAGATAGCATATAATGGTGTAGTAGAAAAATATAAAATTAGGAGAAAAAATGACTAAATTAATAGCAGAAATAGGTTGGAATCATATGGGAGATATGACATTAGCTAAAGATATGATTACAGCCGCTAAAGAAAGTGGTTGTGATTTTGCTAAGTTTCAAACTTGGAGTGTGGATAGATTAAAATCAGGTGTTTGGGATACGGATGGTAGAAGAGAAATATATGAAAAGGCAGAGTTAGATTTAGATAAACATTTAGATTTAAAAAATTATTGTGATGAGGTTGGTATAGGGTTTATGTCTTCAGTATTCTCAATTGAAGATGCAAAGTTGTTGAAACAAGTGGTTACAGATTATGTTAAAATACCAAGTTTTGAATCAAGAAATAAAGAATTGATTCACTATTGTTTAAAACATTTTAAACATTTATTAATATCAACTGGTACATCAAAATATAATGAGGTAAGGTCGATAGTTGTTAATCTTCCATCAGATAGATATACTCTTTTACATTGTGTTTCATCTTATCCTTGTAAATTTGATATTGTTAACTTACCAAGAATTACAAAGTTAAAACAACTGAGTAAAACTATTGGATTTAGTGACCATTCTCAAGGTATTGAGTCGTCAGTTTTATCTCTAGGTATGGGTGTCAACTTCATTGAAAAACATTTTACTACTGATAATGATTTACCTGGTAGAGATAATAAGTTTGCAGTATTACCGAGTGATATGAAAAGATTAAGTGATTATATAACCATATCAGAAAAAGTTATGGATAACAAAGGTATGGATTACCAAGAATGTGAAACAGATTCAAGAAAAAATTATACTGGGAGATTTAATGGATAATATATCGGTTATAATAAGAAATAGAAATGAAGAGAGATATATTGGTTACGCCATACAATCAGTATTAGATACATTTGAGGAGCCTGAAATAATAGTTATTG
>MDSY01102685.1_pt1 | contig 22989 bp, 25 predicted proteins | sample 811131 | NCBI WGS metagenome assembly MDSY01 (sample SAMN05326643, study PRJNA326480) | marine metagenome | isolation source: seawater | place: Atlantic Ocean: South West | collected 2010 | reverse complement strand
AACCTCTGATTCCTCTTTCCTTTGAAACGGTCCGCTTGGCCTTCAAAGTACCCGGTTCAGCCTACGGGTCAGTGTCTCAACTCCTCCGAACATATCAGCAAAAAGAAGGCTGGTTGGAAGACGGTTCATGGGCGTGTGTCATCGAATGTTCAGCCGGTATGAAAGGGGAAATCATCGGTCAAGTGATGCGAAGAAGTTCCGATGCTGAAGTGAAAGAACTGGGTTCATGAACGCCGTGGCCATAGGGTGGCCTTTATCATGGGTTGGCGAGTGGCCGCATTCGGAGAGAAAAGAATGTCCCAAGGTCAAGCCGGCGCCGAGCAGCGCCTAGTGACCCCGGGAATGGCCATTGGGCCATCCGCCGGGAAGCGAGCAGGCAGCGGAATCATCGCTGCTGGAGAATCATTCGTGGCCACCCAACTTGGTTGGCTACGTGAACGCAACAACACCGTTTCGGTGGACCCCATCAACGCAGCCTACATGCCCCGCTCGGGTGACCTGGTCGTTGGTATCGTGGCCGAAGTCCGAAACAATCTGTGGTTCATGAACATCAATGGCTCGTTTCAGGGTTTGCTCCCCATGTCCCTCGCCCCTTGGAAGGTCGAATTTGGGGCTGCGCGCCAACACATGGATGTTGGCGACGTCGTTCTCGCTCGTGTCCAAGAAGTGGATGAGTGCCACAACGTTGTCCTCACCATGAAGGGCGTCGGTCTTCGCCGCCTTAACCAGGGTGCCGTGGAACCCATTCCTGTTCAACACATTGACCGTGTCCGTGGTGAAAACAACGCTTTGCTTCAGCGAATGCGAGATGCATGCGATTGCCGCATCATGGTCGGAGAAAATGGCCGCGTGTGGATCGATGGCTCTTCCGAGGGCATCGCATGGGCTCGCAAGGCGCTGCGTTGCGTTGTGGAAGAAGGCCACAGCAAAGCGTTTGAAACGATTCTTTCTGAAATGGAAAACAAAACAAAAGGTGATGCATGATGGGTGGATATGGAGATGTACAATTGCTACGAGATGACGGCACCCGTTTGGACGGCCGTAAGGTGGACGAAATGCGACCGGTCTCGATCGAAGCCGGTATTCTGCCGGCGGCTGAAGGTTCAGCCATGGTAACTCACGGCCTCAACGTGGCTGTAGCTGCGGTCTATGGGCCGATGGAAGCACACCCACGTAAGATACAACGCCAAGATCGGGCTGTTATTGATGTTCGATACAACATGGCTCCCTTCTCCACTTCGGACCGAATCCGTCCTGGATTCAACCGACGCTCCCGTGAGATTTCCAAAGTGACGGCCGAGGCATTGGAATCGGTCGTTCTGGTTGAACGCTATCCTCGCTCCAAGATTCGAGTTGAGATTGAAATCCTTGCTGCAGAAGCAGGCACGCGATGTGCAGGTATCACTGCAGCCGCTGTGGCTCTTGCCGACGCTGGTATTCCCATGCGAGACATGATTGTCGGTGTCGCCTCAGGAAAAATCGAAGACACCGTCGTTCTTGATTTGGACAAAGCAGAGGACAATTATGGACAAGCTGACCTTCCGGTCGGTATTCTTCCTAACACCGGTGAAATCGCCTTCCTTCAGATGGACGGCGACTTGTCTCCTGACGAATACGACTTGGCCATGGAGTACAACTTCAAAGCTGCCAAAGAAATTCATGAAATCATGGTTGATGCGCTTCAACGCCGCTACGAAGGAGGTGAGGCCTGATGGTTGAATTGGTGCCTTCCCTTTTACGTCAAGAACTTGCCCGACTCGCTGAAGAAGGCAACCGCATCGATGGCCGTGGACAATGGGATTCTCGGGATATTTCATTGGAAACAGATTGCCTCTACAACGCCGAGGGCTCAGCCAAGGTTGTCATGGGCGGAACCGTGGTCTACGCCGGAGTGAAATTTGAGCTTCGCACGCCATGGCCTGATCGTCCCACCCAAGGTTCGCTGATGTGCGGTGCTGAACTTCGACCGGTCGCCGGCCGAAAATACGAGCCTGGACCCCCCTCCCCACAATCCATTGAATTGGGCCGTGTGGTTGACCGAGGTATCCGTGAATCCGGATGCATCGACATGGAAAGCCTCTGCATTGTGCCCGGCGAGAAGGTTTGGGGTGTTATGATCGATATCCACGTGATGTCTGACCAAGGGAACATCTTCGATGCCTGTGGACTTGCCGCCATCGCTGCTCTTCGAACGGCCGTCGTTCCTGCCGAACGATTTGATGTTGGTGAAGACCACACACTCCAAGTGAACGGTACGCCGATCATGGCCTCCTTTACCCGTGTGGGTGGACGCTTCGTCCTTGACGCCAACGAACAGGAAGAACTTGGTGGCGATGAGCGAATTCACATTACCCTCGGAGACAAAGGTCATCTTCACTCTCTACAGAAGGGGCTAAAAGGAGTGTTCACTCCCGCCGAGTTTGCCGAGATCTTCGATGTGGCACAAAAGCGATGCGTGGAACTTCGAGAACTTGTAGCAGAAAAGGAGGGGAACTGATTGGCAAAGCGAACCCAGAAGGCCGGCGCAACGGCACGATTTGGAGCAAGGTACGGTGTCTCAGTCCGTCGAAATGCTGGCGCAGCCATGGCCAAGCGGTCCCGAAAGTACACCTGTCCTGTCTGTCAATATCAAAAGGTTGAACGCAAGTCCGTCGGGATTTGGGTCTGCAAACATGCCAAGTGTAACCACACCTTCGCTGGTGGCGCATGGGAACCCTTCACACGAGCTTCCGATGCCAACAACCGCATTCTTCGTCGATCCGTTGATGGCGCCACCACCGCTGACATGGCCTTCATTGCCCAAGAGGCAGCCATGAATTACGAGCGTGAGTTGGCCAACCGACCCAGCCTTCAAGAAGAAGAGTGAATTCGTTTTGGTGATGCCCATGTGGCAATTGAGCCTTCGAATACAGTCTCGTAATCCAATGGATACCAATGCCTTGGCTGCTTGTTTGGCCACGGATTGTGAAACGGTTTGGGAGGGTGAAGAAGCCTTCACCATCTCCTTGCAGGAATCCACATGCAAAGACCTTCGAGCCATGTGGAACACGAGATTGAGGGGATTGATTGCTACGGATTCGGTCTTGAAGGTCTTCGGAAAGCATTCTTGAACCCCGGGCTATCTCTTCGGTTTGGTGAGCCTATGGAACAACTTGACCAATTGCAACTCGTCGTCGCCGAGGTACAAGCAGCACGTCAGCAAGTGAGCAGCGTCCGCGCTCAAGTTCAGGAACTACAGGGGACCATTGCAGCGGTTGAATCCCAACCGGATGATTTGGCCCTCCATCGGCAAATGGGTGGTGTTCTCATTGAGGTCGCCGACCGTGCTGCCCTTCTCACCGATCTGAACGAGACCCTTCAATCGTTGACGGGCCACCTCGAGCGATTTACAGAAAGGGAAAAGCAATTGATTCAAACCTACGATGAACTCAAGCAAACCCTCCAGGGTGCTCAAGAATGAAAGGCGAAAATGCCTCCATGGTTGGAGAACTGCTCCAACTTGATACGTGGCTGGCCAAGCATACAACCACGGGTCCCGTGGCTGTAATCACGGGTAAAAATGGAGACATGGATACCATTGGTTCAGCCATCGCCCTTGCCTCCTCCCATCCGAACCTCATGGCGTGTGGGCTTCACATTGGTCGCACAGCGCAACGGTACATGGTGAGACACCAAGCCCCGTTTCGCCTCCTCAAAGACAACAAAACGGCATGGCCAAAACAGTTAGCTGCTATCGTGGTGGTCGATGCAGCGGCACCCGACCAGACTGGGCTCGCTCTCCCTCATGTTCCCAAGTGCATCATTGACCACCATGCCACGGACGGCTGGAACATAACAGAAGACGACCTGCATCTCAAATGGGATGTTCGTTCAACCACTGAAGTCGTGACCCGATACCTTCAGCATCATGCTCCATCATCGCTGACTCCCCAAGTCTGCGAATTTCTTTTGGCAGGTCTCATCACGGATACCGGTCGATTTCGACATGCCGATGCCGGTTCGTTCTCAACCGCCGCTCTCTTGCTTGAACAGAGTGGAATCGATTACCAACGATTCATCCAAGACATGGAGGATGCGCCGACATCACCAAGCGACCGCGGCGCCGTTCTTCGTGGCCTCCAACGGGCTGAAACCACCGAAGCAGGTCCATGGACGATTTTGCGAACTTCGGCGGGCACCCTTGAGGGTCGCGTCGCCACCTTGCTCAATGGACTGGGTGCTGATGCCGTGGTGGTGTCTCGAACTCGGAATGGAGAAACCCGGCTCACGGTTCGTGCCCCCAGGTCAAGTGTACGTGCAGGCCTCCACATGGGCCACATCATGAACGAGGTGGCACAATCCGTGGGTGGTGAAGGCGGGGGTCATGACGGTGCAGCTGGCTGGTCAGGGGACGCTCATCCAGTCGCTGCCGAAACGGCCTTTATCGATGCCGTGGCCCGAACATCAAGGAAGCAGGTGGACCAATGACCAACATCGAAGCCCCCACCGGCCCTGGCGTTTTTGTTTCGCGTTGGCGTACGGAGGGTCCGGTGGACGCTGAAGTGTTGAATCAATGGAAGGCTGAGCTGGATTGGCCATCATGGCTCTCACTCGCAGAAGCAGCCCTGTTGATGGATGCCCCCGAACTATTGGAGACCATGACCGTTCATCTTTCAGAGGGAGAACGTGCGGTTCTTGGGCTCGTCCGTCGGAGGTGGCTGGGTGATACACATCTTAGTGAGGCGATTGAAGGGGCCCTCGCGGTTGTGAGGGATCCAGAGACTCGTGATCTTGCACTTGAAGGCCGTCTGCGCATGGAACGAGGCCTGGTACGGTTTGAAGCCGGAGACTCCGAAGGAGCAGAAGAGGATTTGACGTGGGCAGAAACCCGCTTGAAATCGGTCGCCAAGGCGAGCCGGGATCACGACCTTTCCCTCTTGAACAAAGCCGCTTACCACATGGCCCAAGGTGAAGCCCTGATGGCCCTGCAGGTGTACGGCGACATTTCTCGAAAGGCGGGCCATGCCCATGAGACCATCGCAATCTCAAGGCTTGGTGCAAGCCGGATTCGCCATGCCCTCGGACATCATTTTGACGCCGGGCGACACGCATGGAACGCACACAAACACGCCATGCTGGCTTCCCAAGTGCAAATGGCCATTGAAGCCGGGTCGTTATTCCTTGATTTGGCCATTGATTTTCAAGCCGAAGAAGCTCAACCAATGCATGTGCAAGTCGAAGAAGCTCGGCCATTGAATCTTGAAGATGAACCGCCCGTCTTTGCCGTTCACCCCAGTGATATCCAAGGGGTGTTTGATTGGTGTATTGGACACCTCGAGCCTGGCTGGGGTGGTCCAGAGCGCCCTGCGCTCCGGGCCATGTTGACCCTCGCCCATCGCCTTGGAAAAATGGAGCACTTTGATGAGTTGATGCGTCAACCAGAGGCCGTGGATGACCCGATGCTGGCAGCGGTTGCTCAAGCATGCTCGGCCTCTTCGGAGGACACCGCTGCATGGGGTCAACGCCTGACCGAGTTAACCATGATTTAGTCGCCACAAAAATGGTCGGCCAATTCCCTAAACTCCTCAACCGTCCAGGTCCGAACGGGTGGTACATCGCCCCACCAACGTACCGTTTCCACGCTTTCATCACCAACCGACCATTGACCACTGGATTCCTTGGAAACGACAACATGAGCGACCCATCCCTGTGGGTAGTAGTCGGTATTCCAGGACATGATGGTTCCATCAAGGCCAGTTTCTTCTTTCAATTCCCGGATGAGGGCCATTTCAGGCGTTTCTCCCGGCTCGAGGTGGCCACCCGGTATTTCCCATCCTCGTTGGGGATGTTCAACGAAGAGGACTTCGCCGCCACCTCCCATCGGTGTAAGCGTCTCGCCTACCCGCGTCACCCAAGCCAAAACAAACTTCGGATGCTGGGTCGCCATGGGTTCACTTCATTTCTGATTGAATCTGTTCTAACCAGGGTTCAGCCCAAGTTTCACCGGAGGCCAACAACCGGCGAGCGAGGAAGAAGGCCGATTGGTAGTCCTGATTTTCAAGCAACTTCGCCAATTTTGATTTATCGGGGTGCTCAGCAACCTGTTCTTCCGTTTCGAGTTCGATTTCCGACATCTCTTCGGGCGTTGAGATTCGCTCAGTCAGCAAACGCATACCCTCCAAAAATGACTCCCGGTGGTTGATGCTTGGACCTGTCCAAGCTTGCTTTTCCTTTCCATCCATGCCGCCTTTCAAGCGTTCAAGGAAACGATCTCGTTCATTCAAGTGGGGCCGCAGCTGTTGGACTTGATCGTAGCATGACCAGGCGTTGTCCATTTCTTCCCGCCGTTCATGCAATCGCCCCATCTCCAGCCACAACTCGTGGTTGATGGGCCGATGTGCGAGCAAGTGGCGGGCGAGTTCGATGAACATCTGTTCATGTCCTGCCGAACGAATCCGCTCCAATCGTCGTCCAAAAACGATGGTTGCACGTTGGTCTCGGAAATCAAGACGGCGGCAACGTTCAACAAATTCGGTTAAGCCCTCTGGATTGCTACCGATTCGCTCCCACCATGCATCCGGGTTCAACGCATCTCTGGCAAACGCAGCTTCCAAAAGTTCACGGCCGACTTTGAGGTAATCAATGCCTTGGAGCTGTTCTAAATTGTCAGGGTCTCGTCCGAGCACCACAAAAATGTCCTCAAGAACAGCACGAAGGCCTTGTTCATCTTCGTTCATGACCTTCAGTTCGGCAAGGTAGCGCCAGTTGCGTTCGTCGGTAAAATCGTGAAGTATGGCTTGGCGAGCGTTTTGTTCGGCCCAACCCATGTTCTCTTCGGCCCTTGAAGGGTCGCTCTTGGCCAACTTTGCAAATTTTTGGGCGGTCGAACGATAACGATTGCCAAGGTTCCTGCGTGGGTGTTGCAGGAGGTCTTGGCTCATGGTCGTGAACACTCCTTACTGCACTGACATGAAACCATCTCGTTCCACGCCAAAATCGATGGTCGCATCGTAGCCAATCTTGGACGTTCGCCCGTCATCGTAGCGGGATGGGTCAAGCGAACTTCCGCGCTGGTCTTTGAGGATGAGCGTGTCTTTGTCGGGTTGCCATCGGGTCATCATGGCCCACTCCACACGGACGGGGTCGGTGATGTCAATGTCCTCGTCCACGACGGTGACGATTTTCATGCTTTTATGGCCAGCAAAGGCTGCTTCGATGGCTTTCATCCCATCATCCGGGTTGGATTTCCGAATTTTCAAGACGGCTCCTAGCCACCCACAGCCTCCTTCGGTCATGTGAACGTCAAGGCACTCAACGACCTCGTTCACGGCGGCTTTGATGGTGGGCGCACGTGGGAGACCCATGAGGGTCTTGTGTTCTGCTTCACCTGGGATTAGAGCGTGAAAAATCGGATCGTTTCGGTGGGTTAAGCCATCGATTTCAATCACGGGTTCTTGCCGCACATCATCAACGGTGCCCGTGATGTCAACGTAGGGCCCTTCGTCGTCATTTTCGAGCGTGATGCGTCCCCACCAAACGTATTCTGCGTTGGCTGGAACATGAACACCGTTCGGCAATTCCACCAGTTTGAGTGGACTGCCATACAATTTTTCGTGCAGGGCTGCGGCGATGGTCAACTCGTCGATGTTCTCGTTAAAGGACATGGCCGCAGCAAGCAAAACGACTGGGTCTGGAGCGTTGACGACAGCGATGGAAACTTCTCGGCCCTCCGCCCGAGCGTTGGTGACCATGGTGCGAAGGTGCCGAGGAACCAAACGCACGACGAGGTGATTCTCATCTCGTAGAAATTGTCGGTGAAACGAAACGTTGCGTATTCCATCGTCTTGTGCGATGATGATGCTGGCCGATGAGTATCGTCCTCGGTCCTGGGGCCAATGGTGTGGGATGGGGATGGTTCGCAGGTCGACGCTCTCGGCGATGTTTTCGAAGCATGGGGCTTCTTTCCGGTCCACCGTGATGGGTTCGCTGGGGTGGTCCATGGCCCAGCCCAAGGTATCGATGTACTCTTCCGGTTCGATGCCAATGGCGGCGCAAAGTCGGTCCCTCGTGAGCATGTTGACCGCAGCTCGATGGCCGGGGCATTCCTCGATGTTTTCGTACACCGTCATGGCATGGCCGCTGGATTGAGAGTGGTGCAGCATGCCGTGGATAAGGCTCACTTTTGACGTTTCCACGGCGGCGGCACCCAGATGGTCACGGAAGGCCATGACCCACCGAGATGGAGGCGTTGTTTGAATGTTGTTCATGGTTGCAAGCGGTGGTCGAGAGCGGGCCATAAATCAAATGACGCCGCCCATGAATGGCCCGCCTAAAGGGATTTGATTAAATAGGGGCGGCAAGTCGGCAAAACGCTTCAATGAGGTGACTATGATGGGCAGAGGACTCTTCGCCGGTGCAAAGATGGCAAAAGACCGACAAAAATTCCGTTGGTCAGACCGCCGATACAAGAAGCGTATGCTCAAATCTCGCGCCAAGCACGACCCGCTTGCAGGGTCCACTCAGGCCAAAGGCATCGTCATCGAAAAGGTTGGAATTGAGGCTAAACAACCCAACTCCGGCATCCGTAAGGCCGTCAAGATCTCACTGATTAAGAACGGCAACAAGTTGACCGCCTTCGCCCCCGGCGATGGTGCTATCAACTTCATTGACGAACACGACGAAGTCATGGTCGAAGGTATCGGCGGCCGCATGGGCCGTTCATACGGAGACATTCCCGGTGTCCGGTACAAGGTCATCCAAGTCAACGGCGTTTCGCTTGATGAAATGGTCCGAGGCCGAAAGGAGAAGCCAGTCCGCTGAGGTGATGATGATGAGCGATGAAGATTCGGATGTTGTTGAAGTCAAGCCCATTGCTGGTATAGGGACGAACGTGTTTGGAAAGTGGGACGCTTCTGAAGTGACCTGCCGAGACCCTGGACTTGCTCCTTACATCAATTTGACCACGGTCGGCGTTCCGCACACCGGCGGTCGCCACGCCAACGCTTGGTTTGGTAAAGCCAAGCTCTCCGTCGTTGAGCGCTACATCAACAAACTCATGCGAACCGGCGCCTACACCGGCAAGAAAATGGGCGCTATGAAAGCGTTTGAAGGTGCTTTGGACCAAATCGCAGAGCGCTCCGGAAACAATCCTCTTCAGGTCTTCGTGGACGCAATTTGCTCCGCTGCACCAATGGAAGAAATCACCCGGATCAAATTCGGTGCGGTGTCTCAGCCAAAGGCGGTTGATTCCTCACCGTCTCGCCGGCTTGACGTGGCTTTGGCCAACCTCGCTCGGGGTGCTCAGCAAGGAACACACAAGTCCAAGCGCACACTGAAGAACTGCATCATCAATGAATTGACCAAAGCCAGCGAAGGCGACGTCACTTCCTACGCCGTGGGCAAGAAGGAAGAGTTGGAGCGCATTGCTGCTTCGGCTCGCTGATGCTTCACCGTCGTTGACATCGGTCATCGCAAACGAAGGTTCATTTGCTTGATGGCGAAGCCCACTTCATGTCAAAACGCATCTTTGTCAACTTTGTATCAGAACCTAAGAACGACCCCCTCAAGACCATCGTTGGCCTTGCGTGTGCTTCACAAGCCGTTGCTGACGGACATGACGTGAACGTCTTCTTCGCCGCATCTGGCGTTCGAATTCTCGATGGTGACTACCTTGACCAACTCGAGAATGAGTTGGGAGGTGAAACTCCAATGGTTCGTCCAATGATGGATGCCCTCATCGGTGGAGCCACCCTCCACTGCTCCTTCGGTTCCGTCATGGCCGTTCTTGGCCATGCGGAAGGAGACGGTGCACTGGTTGTCCCTGATGACCAAATTGCATGGAGTGGGCCGCCGGGTGTCATCGCCCTGGCTACCGATTCAGATGTCCAACTCCTCTACTGAATCACCGTTCTCCTGCGAGGCACTTAAGAACCCCTTTTCAGTGGCCGAAACAACGAGAACACGGTGGTAACCATGGGACGCAAAGAAGACAACATCAAGAAGGCCACAGAAGTCATGCACATTCTTCCACAAATCAGAAACTTGTGCATCGCCGCTCACATTGACCACGGAAAGACCACGCTCTCTGACAACCTCATCGCAGGCGCAGGAATGATGTCCAACGAACTTGCTGGTGCAGCCCGTGTGTTGGACTTTGACGAGCAAGAATCCGCTCGTGGTATCACCATCAACGCCGCTTCCGCCTCCATGGTTCACGCCGTTGAGGGTACAGATTACCTCATCAACCTCATCGATACACCAGGCCACGTTGACTTTGGTGGCGACGTGACCCGTGCCATGCGTGCTGTCGACGGATGTTTCATCCTTGCATGTGCGGTTGAAGGGCCAATGCCTCAAACAGAAACTGTGGTTCGACAAGCCCTCAAAGAGAAGGTGAAGCCAGTTCTTTTCATTAACAAAGTCGATCGATTGATCAACGAACTCCAAGTGACACCAGAAGACATGATGGCTCGCTTTACCGAGACCATCAAGAAAGTCAACAAACTCATCAAGCAATTTGCTCCAGAAGGCATGGGCAAAGCGTGGCAAGTTTCCGTTCAAGACGGAACCGTCGCCTTCGGTTCAGCCTACCACAACTGGGGAATCACCGTGCCGTACATGGCTAAATCCGGCATCTCATTCAAGGAAATTTTCGAGTACTGTAACAACGAAGACCAGAAAACCCTGGCTCAAAAGGCTCCTGTTCACGAAGTGTTGTTGGACATGGCTGTCACAAAGCTGCCAGGTCCCATTGATGCTCAGAAGTACCGTATTCCAAACATTTGGACCGGCGACCTTGAATCGGACATCGGTCAAGCCATGATGAACTGCGACCCTGAAGCAGAACTTGCCATGATGGTCACCAAAATCTGGATGGATCCTCACGCTGGTGAAGTGGCTGTCGGTCGTGTATACTCGGGCGCCATCAACCAAGGTGAGTCCGTCTATGCCATCGGTGCCGCCAAGCCCGAGCGTGTCCAACAAGTGGCCATGATGGTCGGTGGAGACCGAATCACGGTTCCCAAAGTTGTGGCTGGAAACATCGCCGCAGTGACCGGTATTCGCTCTGCAGCTGCGGGTGTAACCCTCTCACGAGACAAGGACTTCACGCCATTCGAAGCCATTCGACACTACTCCGACCCTGTGGTCACCGTTGCGGTTGAACCCAAGAGCATGAAGGACTTGCCCAAGTTCATTGATGCACTTCGCTCTCTGGCCAAGGCTGATGCCTCGCTTCAAGTCACGACCAACCAAGAAACCGGTGAAGCATTGCTTGCCGGAATGGGTGAACTGCACCTCGAAATCACGGTTTACCGGATTGAAGAAGAACAGAACATCAAAGTCAAGGTCAGTCCGCCCATCGTCGTTTACCGCGAAGGCATTCAAGGATCAAACCGTGGTCATGCATTTGAGGGCAAGTCCCCGAACCGTCACAACCGGTTCTTCTTCGAGATTCAGGCGTTGCCAGAACAAGTCGTATCTGCTCTCCGTGCAGGCGACCTTGGAGACGGCCCGGTCCGAAACAGTGATTCCAAAGAAGTTGGAAACAAGTTCGGCGAACTCGGCATGGATAAGGACGTCATGAGAAAGATTTACGCCATCAACGGCACCAACGTTCTTGTCAATGACACCAAAGGTATTCAGAACCTTCACGAAACACGTGAACTCATTATTGAAGCCTTCAACGAAGTTTGCGTCAAGGGCCCAATTGCAGACGAACCTGTCCAGGGAATGTTTGTTCGACTCGTTGATGCCAAACTCCACGAAGACGCCATTCACCGAGGACCAGCCCAGACCATCCCGGCCGTCCGCAATGGAATCAAAGGTGCCATGATGCGAGCGAAGACTGTCCTGCTTGAACCCATGCAGAAAGCCTTCATCTCCGTGCCAAACGATTGGCTCGGTCAAGTCACCCGTGAAGTCACGACCCGTCGTGGGATCATTGAAGACATGCCATCTGAAGGAAGTGTCACCACCGTCGTGGGTGTCATCCCAATCGCCGAAACGTTTGGTTTCTCGAATGACATTCGAGCCGCTTCACAAGGTCGTGCCGTTTGGAACACCGAAAACCTCGGATTCGAAATATTGCCACCTCAACTCTTCGACAAGGTTGTCGGTGAGATTCGACAGCGGAAGGGATTGAAGCCAGAGCCTAACCCCGAATCGTATTACGCTGACTGAGGGTGACCCATGGCTGGAGTCGTTGTTGGACTCCATGTGAATCCAAACGGGGGTGTGCCAAAGCACGCCGTTCAATCCATTGAGATTCGTCCTGAAGGATGCGTTGGTGACAAACAAAACGATCGAAAACACCACGGCGGCCCACGCCGTGCCGTCTGTTTGCTTGAACGGCGGGTCATGGAACACCTCCAATCAGCGGGGCATCCGATTCAACCAGGGTCCACGGGAGAAAACATTCTCCTCGATGGACTCGTTGAGGGCTCACTCTCCATTGGGTGTTCACTGGCCGTGGGAGATGTTGTGTTGTCAATTACAGGGGATGCCCCTCCGTGCAAGACCATTCAAGCCTCGTTCACAGACGGTTCGTTCAAGCAATTAAGCCACAAGAGACTGCATGGACAAACTCGGTGGTATGCAAGCGTGGTTGAGCCGGGCACCGTGCAACTTGGTGATGCGATACATCTACTCAGTGAAGACGAGCCAACTGGAAATCGGTGAGTTCCCGCAGGGCCCGAAGGGCGGGATTGTCCTCCAAACGGTCGAGGCAAGCATGCGCTTTTTTGTGAAAGTCCTCGGCCATCGTCTTCGCATAGTCAACAGAGCCAAGTTCAGAAAGGGCCGCCAAACCGTCTGCTAATGCTTCGGCTTTGACCGAGTCACCTTTGCCTAAGACGGCTGATAAACGGTCTTTGACGGGGCCGTCGGGTTGTCGAAGTGCGTGGATGATCATCAGTGTCCGCTTTCCTTGTGCGATGTCGGAGCCTGCAGGTTTGCCCAGCGTGTCGGAATCGGAAAGGACATCGATGACATCGTCCATCAATTGGAAACACAAACCCAAAGCTTTGCCCCAGTCACCCATTAATTGGATGATTTCTTCGTCGGCTCCTGAGATACGTGCTCCAATTTCTGCACAAATCCAGAACATGACGGCAGTTTTCCCCTCGATCATTTCCAGATAATCATCTTCTGATACTTGCAATCGGTCCTCGAATTCAATGTCGAGCTGTTGTCCTTCGCTGACCCTTCTCACCATCCATGCAATTCGGTTGACGAGCGGAGCAACGTCCTCGGGTTCGAGATTTTCAGCCTGCACAAGTCGCTCAAAGGCGATGGCAAGCATGGCATCCCCGGCATTGATGGCCGTGGGCATGCCAAATTCGACGTGGACTGCATTTCGTCCTCGGCGGAGTTCATCATCGTCCATGATGTCATCGTGAACCAAGGTGAAGTTGTGGACCGTTTCGATGGCTGCTCCTATGTCAAGCAAGCCTGAGTGAGTATCGCCTACGGCTTTACCCACCAACCAAGGTAATGTGGCTCGCATGCGTTTCCCTCCTCCTTCGATAAGGTGCATCATGGCGTTTCCTAAGCGTTCATGACGGGAGGCTTTGAGGCTGTTTTCAATTCGTGCTTCGATCAGGGGTTTTACTTCCATGATGGAGGTGATCAAATCGGCCCCTTCTGCACCCGGGAGCATGTAAGTGACATCACCCATGTCGTGGATGAGGTCGTCGGAGAGTCTACTCAAAGCCTCTGGGTCATTGTAGTGCTTCCACCAACTCGGTTGCATGATTCGTGCGGCGATGCAACGGAACCATGGAGCGATGGCCTCGTTGGGTTCTCGTTCCTCAATCAGCATGGTTTCCATCGCATCGTGGTCCACCCACATGATGTTTGCAACCTCGTTTGGATTTGGATTGATTTCAACATCGGCGCACAAGACGAGCACATGGTCAACCTCACGTTCAATCCACTCTTCGTTCATCCGTGAGGCGTACCGCATTTTGGTCATAAACGTCATATCGTCAGTCGAAATGGTGGAGGGGTCAATTCCCAATTCTTGTTCCAACTTTCGGACCGCCGCTCGTTTCACGCCCATGGCGTTGTCTTCATCCATTTCTTCGGCGCTATGGAGGGGGTGGGAGCAACATGCATTGGCCCATACATTTGGGAAGGTGACTTTCTCAGCAGAACGCTGCTGGAGCAACATTTCTCCGTTTGAATTGAAGAGAAGAACGCTGAAGGCTCGGTGGAAAAATCCAGGTCCTTGGTGGGCTTTGAGTTTTGAAATTGGTCCGAGAATACGGTCGTCCTCAGCCACTTGAATTACGGCCTCGGCCATCAAGGACGCTTGTTCGGCATCGTGGGCATTGAGCACTTCTTGTTCATCGTGATTCAGGTCGAGGTGCGGGACGTCTTCGATTCCATACCCTGACATGCCTCCACCATCCAGATGGAGTCGCGGAGGCTACATGAAGAGTTCTCTAACCTTTCAAGGCACCAAAATGGTCCCGCGAACATCAACGCCAAGGCATGCGTCTCTAACTCGCTCATCAATCTCGCCACTTACGAGATGCACGGCGATGCCATGAGCGGCGGTTTGGAAACCACGCTCAACCTTCAAACCGATTCCACCGGTCACATCCAACTGCTCCCGGTGCTCTCCATCAAAATCCTCGTGTTGATGCAGAGTTTCAATGAGTTTCTCAGCGTCGTTATTCTGCGTCGGGGGGCCGGTCAAAACGCCCTCAACTCCGCCCATGGCGAACACCAAGCGTTTCACTCCAGAGAGTTCGGTGGCCAATCTATAGACAAGGTCATCGCCTGAAAGAATGCCGAACTCCTTCGGGGAATCGCAATCAACAACATCGCCGTGTGTGACCATGACAATGCCCCGCGGAGCCGATTCAAAAATGGAGAGATCGCCTTCAAACTCCGACCCGGTGTTGCGCGCCCATTGATGGGGCGGGAGGCATACTGCAGAAACATCGTACTTGGTCAGCGCCATCATCACGTGTTGGTTCAACTCCTGCATGTCGTTTCGAACGGTTGCCACTGCCTCGTCTTGGGTCATGGTGGAAGGAACGGTCGATGGAGGTTGACGTCCCTCCGCCAGTCGGAACTCCTTCGCTTTCAAATGTCCAAATGAACCAGCACCGTGAACCAACACCACATCAATTCCTTTGGTCAAACAGGCTTCAAGTTGGTTGGCCAAGTTGTCCAGGACTTCCTTTCGAACGGTTTTCATGTTGTCTTTTTCCGTGATTAAGCCGCCACCCCATTTGATGACAACTCGCTCACGCATGCATCGTCCATGGGCCGGCAAATGATGAGTCTACCGTTCTGAAATGATGGCAAGGATTCATGAGGAACGGGTTTTGTGAAGGAACCATGAGCGAAGAGCCCACCGTTGAAGCGTTCATGCGTCATCTGCAAGTTTGCGTGGAAGAGGCTCGGACCATCGCCGATGGGAAAGAGCGGGAACAACGCTTGCTCCAGCTCGAATCGGCCCTTCAAGAAGCCATCATTTACAAGAATAGAATTGAGGAATTGCAACGCCATGGCATCGATCCGATTCGCCTGGTTGAAGCGGAATCATCCCTTTCCAAGCCACCCGCTCCAAAGAAGGTTGAGGCTCTGCTCAGCGGTCAGGGTTATTGTGCCACATGCAAAGCGATGCTTGAACCGGATCTACCCTTTTGTCCGGCATGCGGAGCGGAGCAGTGATCACTCTTCTTCGAGTTCCCATTGTTCGATGGTCTCAACGATAAGTGGGTCGTCTTCATCAACCTTGTACAAGTATTCACCTGGCACTTCATCGGTCAGGAAGACGGTGGTGCCTGCACGGTAGATGACGTGGCCATCAGCGATGGCTCTTGACGTGTCAATCTCGAGGATGGTCGGACGGTCAATGCGAACGTGGCCGGCTTCCATGGCGTTTTGAATCGAACGGGATAGGTGAACATGCTTGCGGTCACCTGCCGTAAGGCCGAATTCGAGAAGCGTCTCAAGATTTTCTGCTTCGCAGGGGAAATACAAGGCCTCTGGGATGTCGTCGGTTGGGAGGTCGAGGTCCAGTTCAATCGAGTGTCCGTACGTGGCCCGAATCATGCCGTTTTCAACTTGATAGCGTCCTTTTTCGTCGGAGTTTGCAATGGCCTCAAAGTGCCATCCTCGTAGCCAGTGGTAGTGTCGTCGCTGGTTTCCAATCGCTTCTGAGAGTTCGCGGGTGTTGACCCATCCGTTGATGTCCATGTCCACGTTGAATTTTTCTGGTGCGTGGCGAAGGACAAGGGCGAGAATCCTACCGAGAGAGTTTGCCTCTCGGTCGCTCATGATGAACTTCCCTTCTTCGTTGCAAATCGGGCAATTGGACCCCGTGAAGTGTCCATTGTTAATCGAGCAAGAACGTTCCCTACACTGTCGTAGCATGATGTCAATGCGGGTGGGACCTGTTCAAGAACCCTACGGGAGGAAAAGGGTTGGAAACCTTGTCTTGGCTTCTTGCTGAAGCGGGGGTATGAAATGCTTCTTCACTCTCCCAAGGCCATGGTGGATGTTGCTGTTGTCGGCGCTGGGCAAACGAAGTACGGCAATCATGCCTTGGGACTCAAGGGCATGTGGGCCGAAGCAGCCGCCAAAGCCTTTGCCAGCATCGACGGAGATTTCACGCCCTCAATCATTGATGAGGCATTCATCGGAAGCATTGCATTTGGTGGAGCTCAACTCGGAAACACGGCCGCCCTTTTGACCGAACACTCGGGAATGGATGGCATTGCTGTCCGTCGAGTCGAGAACGCTTGTGCCTCATCGGGGTTCGCCCTTCGGGATGCATGGATGGCCATCAAAAGTGGCCAAGCCGATGTGGTCGTGGCCGGTGGCATCGAAAAGATGAATGATTTAACTCCAGAACGTAAGCGGTACTGGTTAGGGGTTTCGGGAGACACGGAATGGGAGCGGCTGGCAGGTTTGACCTTTCCTGGTACCTATGCATTGATGGCACGACGGTACTTTCACGAATTTGATTCAAACCATGATGACCTGGTCAATGTGAGTGTCAAAAACCACTTCCACGGTTCCATGAATCCACTGGCACACATCCAAAAAGAGGTCAGTTTCGAGAAGGCTGCGGGTGGCTTCATGGTCGCTGACCCCCTCACCCTCTACGATTGCTGCCCAACCTCCGACGGGGCGTCGTGTGTGGTCTTGGCTGCTGACCATGTCGCTCAACGGCTCACCGATACGCCCGTTTGGATTCGGGGGTCGGGAGCGGCTTCCGACCATCTGGCTCTTCACGACCGACCGAGCATCACTCAGTTGAAGGCGACACAAACAGCATCAAAGCGGGCCTACTCAATGGCCGGCTTGAAACCAAAGGACATTGCCATGGCTGAAGTACACGATTGTTTCACCATCGCTGAAGTCCTCGCCACCGAAGATTTAGGGTTTGCTTCGAGGGGCGAAGGCGGTCGATTTGCAAGGCAAAACGAGGGGAAACTCAACCATGGAGACACGACCATCAATCCCAGTGGCGGTCTGAAATCAAAAGGCCATCCACTCGGGGCAACCGGCACCGGGCAAGTGGTTGAAGTGTTCAAACAACTTCGTGGCGAGGTGGAATCTCCACGGCAGGTTCGCGACGCTGAGACAGCACTCACGCACAACGTGGGCGGTTCGGGCGCCACCTGTGCGGTTCATGTCTTCGGGAGGGATCGATGATGTCAGCAAGCGTTTGGATGGGGTACCTCATTGACCACCATGACAATTTCACGGTCGTACAATCACCCTTCGTTTTGGATGGCCTCCGTGTTTTTGGTGCCGATAGCGATGCGACCACGCTTGGCGTGGCCGCTCTTTTTCACCGGCTCCAGCATGAAAGCGTTGAATCCGTTTCCGTTCCAGAAGGCATGGACGGTATGAGCCTTAGCATGGCGACGGGTGTTCCACTTCACACCGGCGAAGGTGAGGCAGATTGGGATGTTCTGATGAGCGATGAAGCGACCGTGGTCCTGGCCCGTCATGGGTGCGAAGTGGAATTGACATCCATGGATGTTGAAGTTCAAGTCGACGCTGATTTTCACCAAGCCATTCAACAAGCTTGGGACCAAGAATTGTCGTCCACTCACGTCAGCCAAGGGGCTTATGTCTCTCGTGCTCAGTACGAAGAGGGAGGAACTTCTCGTCTCTCGCTTACCGGACAATCAGCGGAAGATGGTCTGCTTTGGCCCCCGAGGTTCAACCACGTTGTCGACGGCTCAAAGGCCACCAACCGTACATTGCAACGCACGGGTAAAGTGCAAACCTGGACCACGCTTTCTGCTGCAGGAGCACCATCCGAATTTTCACTACGGGCCCCTCTTTTGGGAGGCATAAGTACGGTGCTCCTCCAACTTGACGAAGGCCCAAAAGGCGTGTTTTTGACCGTCGATGACGAAGACGCTCTGTTTGAGATGGAGGCATCCATGGAATTGGTCGTTCGCCGGCTCTACGCCCAAGAGGGATTCATCCGGTACGGTTTGAAAGCGCGCACCGTGTATGACTAACAAAGCATTCATAGAAAGCCAAGTCCACCGTGTCAATATGGCGGGTTTTGGTGGTCTACGAAAGGGCAGAGAAGATGCCAAGGATAACCTCAGTTACAATGAGGGTGGAGATTGCCCCCGTTGCGGTGGCGAATCTCAGGATTCCAGCATGTCGGGATACCTACAATGCATCTCGTGCGGGCATGAATGGGCTGATCCGAACTTCAAGGACACGCGCAAACGTCCCGAACCCCCGACCCATCGTCGAGACGCCGAGATGATTCAACAATTCAAGGATGAAATGGCTTCGGGTGAACTGGCCAATGTTCTCGGCATCAACAAAAACCTCTCAGGAGAACAAGAGCAATCACTCAAGCGCCTCGAAGACAAGTGGATGTCGGGGATGCAAGGCCATTACAACGCTGCAGCCGAAGAGCGGAAGCCATTGATGATTAGCTTTGATGACGACGATAACATTCTTTCAACCGAAGTAGGAGCCATCACCATCGTTTCAAATGGCTTTGACGGTGGCGAAGAAATTCGATTGGAATATCCTGGTCGGGGAACTGAATTCTATGCTTACAATGAACGAAGCCCGACCGGATGGAAGCGAGGGCCGAATGCGGAAACCACGGCTCGCTCCATCGCTAATGTCATCAACCGTTCCTCAAAATTGGTCTACGCCAACCTTGATGGTGTTCGCATATCGTTTGAATTGCGTGATGAGGCCCTCAATGCCGCCTCTTTTGTCATCTTTGTTGACGACCCCGGCGGTACAGACATCGTCGCAGAGAAAGGGGGCGTCGTGCTTGACCATCGTGATTTCTCAACCATTCAGGATTACCGCAACGTGGTTGAAATGGTTCTCGAAGATGGCATCATTTCCCCCAGTGAAGATCAACTCCTCTGGGCCATGCGAGAACAACTGAACATTGACGATGCTTACCACATCCAAATGGTGATGGACATCTGCGGTGAAAACACGCTGAAAGAATGCACAACGTGTGGTAGCATGGCGGAATTGTACGCTGAACATGCTGCGTGGTATTGCCATGCTTGCGAACAATGGTGTTAGGTCAAAATCCATTACAGACTTCTTTTCTATAGAAGTGGCAAAATTGAATTGCGGATTTTTCCGCTATCATGAATGTGGGCACTCTTCATAAAGTGAAGCGGTATCCGAAAGACGGTGAGCCTATGGCAAAAGACGTATTGTATATTGGAATTGACTTGGGAACCTTCCGCTCGGTGATGGTTTCCTCTGACAGCCACGAAGTGGAAGAATTGACCGTTATCGGTACGCCAAAAGACCCTATCGCCCGAAACTTCCTCAAGCGAGATGTTCTCTTTGGACATGAGGCCCTGAAGAACCGTTTGGCCCTCAACTTGTTCCGCCCTCTCGAACTTGGCGTCATCAAGGACACACCAGAGGACCGTGAATACATCGCTCACTTCATCACGCACCTCATCGGCCTTTCAGACCCTGAAGATTACGACCGTGTGGTTGCCGTCATTGGAGCTCCCGCGGAAGCAAGCCACGTTGACAAAACGGCCATCTTTGATGCTGCCGCAGGCTCCGTGAACTCCGCAATGATCATCTCAGAACCGTTTGCCGTCGCTTACGCCTTGGACATGATCAACCACACCCTTGTCATTGACATCGGTGCCGGAACCACGGACCTTTGTCGTGTTTACGGAACCATTCCAGGCCCTGGTGACCAGATGCACACGGGCTATGCTGGAGACTACGTTGACAACGCCCTCATCAAGGAAATCCAATCCAAGTACAACGGTGCTCAAATCACCAAAGACATGGCACGACGATGGAAGGAACAATTCTCCTTTGTATCGACCTCCGCACCCGATGAGCCTGTGCTCGTCGACTTCTCCATCGATGGAAAAGCCATGACCCTTGACATCACGGATTGCATGCAGCGCGCCTGCGAATCCATCGTTGACCCCATTGTTGAGAACGTCAAGAAACTCATCGCTGGTTCAAATCCTGAGTACCATGACGAATTCCGCAAGAACATGGTCCTCGCTGGTGGTGGCTCGTCCATCAAAGGCCTTGGTGCATTGATCGAACGACGCCTCTCAGACATGGGTGATGTAAACGTTCACGTGGTTGATGACCCCGTTCGCTTGGGTGCAATGGGCGGCCTCCGCTTGGCCATGGAAGTTCCAGAAGACATGTGGAAGAACCTCACGTTGGCCTCCCGCTGAGTCCTTTGTCGGATTTTACTTGCTTTCAAGTTCAAGTAGCGATACGCAAATCTCCATTTACTCCTATGCGGTGGGAAGGATATGCCCAAATTATCCGTTGGTGATGCTGCTCCAAGCATTCGCCTCCCAGCCATTGATGGTTCCACCTTTGACATGACACAAATGAAGGGAAAAAAGGTCATTTTGACCTTTTTCCGTTTTTCCAGTTGCCCATTGTGCAACATGCGCATTCGACGAATCACCCAACGCTGGAATGAGTTTTCAGACGACACCGTGATGGTGGGTGTATTCGATGCGGGGGTCGCCGAATTGAAAAAGCGAATGAAAAAACACGACGTACCGTTCACGATTGTGGCCGATGAGAACTACACGACCTTCGAGAACAATGGGGTTGGGAAATCGTTTGGAAAATTCATGTGGGGCGCTGCAAAATCCCCCCTTACCCTGCTGCAGGCAACGCTGAGAGGATACGTACCTCTCACGATGTCGATTTCAAAACTTTCAACCATCCCCGTTGACATCTTAATCGACGAGGAAGGAAAGGTGGTTGAGGCGCATTATTGCAAAGATACGGCAGACCATTTACCTCTTGAGAAAATGATTGCCTTTTCTCATCGTTAGGTGAGATGGATTCATGCAATGGCCGAAGGTTCAATCAAGCCTTGCCCGCCTTCTCGACTTCTGCCCAATCGCGCATGAAGCCTTCCAGTCCTCGGTCGGTCAAAGGATGGCTCATCAATTGACGGAAGGTTTTGGCGGGCATGGTCGCCGTGTGAGCCCCCAGTTGGATGCACTGGAGCACGTGGGTTGGGTGGCGCACAGATGCGGCAAGGACTTTGGTGTCAAGGTGGTAATTGGCCCAGGTGTTCATGATTTCAGCGATGAGTTCCATGCCGTCATGTCCGGTATCGTCAATGCGTCCAATGAAAGGCGAAACATACGTGGCTCCGGCTTTAGCGGCCATGAGCGCCTGTGAAGCTGAAAAGATGAGCGTGACGTTGGTGTCGATGCCATCCTCAGTGAGAATTTTGGTGGCAGCAAGGCCTTCTGGTGTGCAGGGGATTTTGATGATGACGTTGTCGGGAAGTTCAGCCTTCAGCGCCCTCCCCTGTTCAACCATGCCAGCGGTATCCATGGCAGTCACCTCGGCCGATATGGGACCTGAACAGATGCCGGCAATTTCTCGGACGACTTCCTTGAAATCCCTTCCAGATTTCTTGATGAGGGAAGGGTTGGTCGTTACGCCGTCAAGGATGCCCCAGGCGGCGATTTCTCGAATTTCGTCAACGTCGGCTGTGTCCAGGAAGAATTCCATGTGCTCCGTTCATCCAAGAGGTTCTATGAACCCTCCCCTGCGGGTGTTCAACAGCCTTCAGCCCTTTCGTGCCATGGCCTTCTTTGCTGCCGCAGCGATGTAGGGGGCTGAAATCTGCATGACCTCAAGCATCTCATCGGCCTGACCTGATTCTCCAAACCGGTCTTGGACGCCTACGCGTTCCAATGGAGCATAGGTATTCGCTGTCAAATGTTCAGCTACCGCTCCACCAAGGCCGCCGATCACGTTGTGGTCTTCGGCGGTCACAATGGCTCCGCAACTGGACACGAGACGGTCAACCAATTCTCCATCCAGGGGTTTGAGGGTGTGCATATCAACCACCGTGGCGTTGATTCCATCTGCAGCCAATGCTTCGGCTGCCATGAGGGATTGTGAAACCATGACACCACAAGCGATGATGGCCACATCGCTGCCTTCCTTTAGGACGATGCCCTTGCCAATTTTGATCTCGTCTTCTCGACCTTCATAGAGAACAGGGGTTTTGTTTCGTGCTGTCCTGGTGTAGGAGGGGGAACCCGTTGCTGCCAATTGCATGGTGAGTTGCTTGGTGGAGACCACATCGCTGGGATGCATAACAATCACGTTGGGAAGGGTGCGGTAGATGGCCAAGTCTTCAATCGATTGAGCGGACGAACCATCGGTACCTGTGTGGGTGCCACCGTGGCTTCCACAGACGTGAACGGCCAAGTTTGGGCGTGCAACGCCGTTTCGCATTTGTTCAAACGCCCGTTCGGTAAAGATGGCAAAGGTGCTCGCGAAGGGGATGTAGCCAGAGGCGGCAAGACCAGCACCAACAAGGAGCATGTTCTGTTCACCGATGCCACAAGATACCGTGCGTTCGGGATGAGCCTTGCGGAAATGGAGCGATTTAGTGGATTTTCCAAGGTCGGCCTCAAGAACCACGACTTTTGGATTGGAAGCAAGTTCAAGCAGTGCTTCTCCATAACCATCCCGAGTAGCTCCCATTTT
>MDSY01023538.1_pt1 | contig 22995 bp, 23 predicted proteins | sample 811131 | NCBI WGS metagenome assembly MDSY01 (sample SAMN05326643, study PRJNA326480) | marine metagenome | isolation source: seawater | place: Atlantic Ocean: South West | collected 2010 | reverse complement strand
TCGTCATAATCAGGTTAAAACGATGTTATTTCATAAACTTGAATCGTATATTAAAGAAGCTAAACCGTCTGATTTTAATCAGGCTATTATGGAATGTGGAGCGCTTATTTGTCAGCCTCAATCACCGTTGTGTCCTCAGTGTCCTTTGCAATGTGATTGTTATGCTTATGCTCATCATAAGCAGAGAGAGTTACCGGTGAAATCACCAGCTAAAAAAGTACCTACGTTAGATGTTGTTGTTGGTGTTGTTGTTTATGATAATCAATTATTAATTGCGAAACGTCCAGATGATAAGATGCTTGGAGGGTTATGGGAATTGCCAGGGGGTAAGATTGAAGCTAAGGAAAGTCCTGAACAAGCGTTGCAACGTGAATTACAAGAAGAAGTTAATTTAGATGTTTGTGTGGGAAAAAAAATAGCATCTGTTAAGCATGCCTACTCACATTTTAAAATTAATCTTCATGCTTATGAATGTGAGATTATTCGAGGTGTTCCGGTTGCTTTGTCTGGAACAGAAATTAAATGGGTGTTTTTTGATGATTTAAAGCAATATGCTTTTCCAAAAGCGACAAGTAAGATTTTTGATAAAATTTCTGTTTCCAAGGTTTTGGTTAATCTTAGGGTTTAGTTAGATTTTATGGTTTTATACAGGATTTTATGTGACTGATATGACGACTATTTTTGTTAGCTTTTTTTAGAATGGTTTAATTTTCTATTATTATGGGTCCTGAAATAGGATCTGTTACGCCAAGATCATTTGATAATACTTCTAATTTATCTCTAATGCTATCTAAAAATTCGATCATTTTTGGTCTGGCATTGGTTATATGTGTTTCTGATTCCCAAACACCAACAGAACATCCTGTATTATTTCCTGTTTTAATCACAAAGTTTTGTAGTAGTCCGTCGTAATCAATTTGATTTTTAAAGCTTGTAATAAGATTATCAAATTCACCCTCTTTTGCTTTCCATCGTACAACATTTGAATATTTCATAAGTATCTCCTTTAAATGATTATATTAATTATATAAAAGAAAACAGGAATGTCGAAATCTATTCATTATTTTAATTGTGGTTTTAATAATGTTTTTAAATTTTCAAGATGATTGATGGGGCTAAGATCAGTAACTTTTGTTTTTCTTAAATCTAGAATTTCAAGTTGTTTTAAGTTTTTTACTGCATCGATATTTGTAATGGGCGTTTTGAATAGATGTAAAACCTCTAGTTTTGTCAGTGAGGATAAGGGGCTGATATCGCTTATGTTTGTATCTGACAAAAAGATAACTTGTAGATTTATTAGTGGTCTTAATGCATCAATGGTATCAATGTTGGTATTTGATAAATAAACTACTTGTAAATTAAGTAATGTTTTTAATGGATTAAGGTCGTTAAAGTTTTTTCCTCCAGATAAGGATAATTTATTTAGATTTATAAGATTTTTAAGTGGGTTAATATCACTAATTTGAGATCTAAAAATAGCTAGTTTTTCTAAGTTTATTAAGGTTTTTAATGCATCTATTGATTTGATATGAGTTCCCCACAAATAAAGTTCTTGTAAACTGTTTAGATTTTTTAAGGGGGTAATATCGTTAATTTTTTTTCCTGAAATGGCTAGTTTTGTTAGTGTGTTTAAGTTTTTTAAAGGGTTTAGGTTTGTAATATTTGTTTTCCATAAATAAAGTGTTTGTAGATTTTTATAATTACTGATAGGGCTTAGATCATTTATTTTAGTTTCATCTAAGTTTAATAATCTAATGTTTGATAGTTTTTTTAATGGATTAATGTTGGTAATATTTGTTTTATGCAAGGTTAATTCTGTAAGGTTTGTACAGATATTACTAATTTTTGTTAGGGTGTCATCATTACACACTGGCATTGTTAAGCAGGTGATACTTTTTAAGGTTTCATAATAGGTGTTGTTTGTTAAGAGTAAATTTAATTCATCTATTGTTTGTATTGATTTAATTAAGTTGTTTAATGTTATATTTTTGGTATCTTTGTTTTGTGTTGTTGGTGCCATTTATTTAGGTTTATTTAATTTTTTTGAAATGGTGATTGCTAATGTTACCGTAATGGCAAATAGTAAGACAACTAATAATGCCCAAATACCGCTAAATAAATTTTTCATATAAACGGTGAAGATAATAGCAACTAGAAAAAAGAAGGGAACTTCATTAATAAGTCGTAATTGCCATCCTTTTGGTGTAGGTTCGTTTTTAGCTAAGCGAATTCTTAGTTTATTGATATAAAAGTTATACATAATAAATAAGATAACCAACATAAATTTCATGTGCATCCAGCCTTCTTTAAAGGCACCAATTTCTATTCCTAAGGCTGTTCCAAATCCAAATGTTAAAATCATGGATGGTAAGGTGATGATATACCATACACGTTTTGCCGCTGATTTGGTTAGGTTGATAATGTCAGGACTGTTTTTTTGAATCGCTTCTTTTTGATAAATTAGCATTCGTCCTAAAAAAAAGATTCCAGCAAACCAAGAAACCATGACAATAACATGGATGGCTTTTAAATATAAAATTGTCATAATTTTTTATTATATAAATATTTGTTCTATTAGGCTAATAAAATATCATTATTATGATATGCTTTAGTATGCAATCAAATTTATTTAATAAATCATTTACTGTTTATTTTGCAGATACGGATGCCGCACAGGTTGTTCATCATTCACGATATATTATTTGGTTAGAAGCCGCTAGAATTGATTATTTAGATCATATTGGGTGTTCTTATGTGTCTTTACAAGAAAAGCAGATAGGCTTGATGCCAGTATCTATTAATATTAATTATCATAAACCTTTATTATTTGGAGATCGTTTTGTTATACAAATTTCGGTGGCATCGTTAAAACATACGCAAGTAGCGATTAAAGGGGATGTAATACGAGGTAATGATTTGTGTTGTACTAGTTTGGTTAATTTAGCTTGTGTTGATGAATCAACTTGGAAGCCTATAAAAATTCCTTCTAATTTAAAGGAATCTTTTTTAAATACCTAGTCTCGTCTTCCTTGTAGTTTTGCTAGGAGTCTTAAGATTTCGATATATAACCAAATTAAGGTTACCATGAGACCAAAGGCTGAGTACCATTCCATATATTTAGGAGCTCCATTTTCGGCACCCTGTTCGATAAAATCAAAATCCATTACTAAATTTAATGCTGCAATTCCAACAACGACTAAACTAAGTCCAATACTAATTAAGCCACTTCCGTGAAAGATGTTCATAGACATGCCAAACATACTTAAGATAAAGGTTACAAAATAAAACAAACAGATTCCCCCTGTTGCAGCAGCAACACCTAATTTAAAATTTTCGGTTACTTTGATCATACCCGATTTATAAGCTCCCAATAAGCAAAATAAGGTAGAAAATGTTAAGCCTACTGCTTGAATAACGATACCTGGATACATGGCTTCGAAGGTTGCAGATAAGCCGCCGATGAATAATCCTTCAAAGGCAACATAAGCAGGTGCTGTAATATGGGCAATGTTTTTTTTGAACATAGTAATAATGGCAGTAATAAGACCAAAAATACCGCCCATCATCATTAATCCAGTTACGTTATAACCTAAGAAGTAACGGTTCCATGTGAATGAGGCGACAATGGTTAGAATTAATAATAATAGTCCGGTTTTATTAACGGTTCCTTGGATGGTCATGCTTTCTGAATCAGAAAACGTTTGTGCATTATTAAATATAGATGTGCTTAAGGCAGGATTTGATGATTTAATCATAACAGTCTCCTTTTATTTTTTTGTGGCTTTATTATAGCGAAATTGCTATGGATGACAATATATTTGTCTTTGTACAGATTTGTTGATGGTTAGTTTGTTTTTTGTTTAGTGGTTATTGTTAAGCTGTTTTTTTGTAGTTATATATGAATGATATGTATTGTAATCTGAGCTAGCAAAATAAGAATATGGCTATTTATTATTTATAATCGTTAAAAGTATGATTTTTCTAGGTATCGGATAAATTTGAAAATTCGTAATAATCGTAAAAATCGTAATCCTCTAATACCTAAAATTGATTGGATTCCTGGTAAAAAATAGCTAATATAGGTGGGTAATATAGCCAGTAAATCAATAATACCAAAAAAACTTCCTGTATAGTCTGATTTCTTTTTAATGCAGTAGATTCGTAGTATATATTCTATGGTAAAGAAAATAGTAAATATCCATTCAAGTGTTTTTAATGTGTTTTCATGTTTGTGAACTATTTCTGCAGAATATTCCATAAAAATAAGTGATATGCTAGTTAAGATCATTATATTTAGAATGAAGTCTGTTATTTTTCCTTCGATTGAGTTATTGCTAAATAAACATGTATATAAAAATTTTTTATAATCTATGGTTTTTATTTTAATACTTATATTTTTTATGCTTTGTATCATTTTTTTATGTTGTTTTATTATTTTTATTAGATAAGTTCCATAAAATGTTAATATTTAAACATATTTTAATAATGGCGTGTTTTGATTATTATTATTATTATTGTTTTAATTTTTATGGTGTCTGTAATTTTATGTTAGCGTATCATTAACGATATATTTGGGGCTTCTATTATTGAATTATGATAGGTCTTGGAGTTGTTATGAAGTATCCGCTATAATAGGATTATTCTAACAATATGTAGTATTGTGATATAAGATTTTTAAGTTAAAAGGAGTTTATTTTGGGGAGTCAAAATATAAATCAAACATTGGAGGCAACTGTGTATACGGATATTCAATCAACATTAGCGGATCAAGCAGAGTATTTGTTAGGTCATGAGTCTACAACTATTAGTAAGGATAAATTACATTTACCGGGTTCTGATTTTGTGGATCGTATTTTTTTTCCTTCTGATCGTAATTCTCGTGTTTTAAGTAGTTTACAACGTTTGTTTAATTCAGGACGTTTATCAGGGACTGGTTATTTATCTATTTTACCAGTTGATCAAGGTATCGAGCATTCTGCAGGAGCTTCGTTTGCTCCTAATCCAGATTATTTTGATCCTGAAAATATTGTAAAATTAGCACTTGAAGGTGGTTGTAATGCGGTTGCTTCTACACTTGGTGTTTTGGGATCAGTTTCTCGTAAATATGCTCATAAAATTCCGTTTATTTTAAAATTTAATCATAATGAATTTTTATCGTATCCTAATACATTTAATCAGATTTCATTTGCATCTATTGATCAGGCTTATGATATGGGAGCTGTTGCTGTGGGTGCGACTATTTATTTTGGTTCACCTGAATCGGAACAACAAATTCAAGAGGTAGCGTCATTATTTGAATATGCTCATGACAAAGGAATGGCGACTATTTTGTGGTGTTATTTACGTAATAGTGATTTTAAGACGGCTGATAATGACTATCATACGGCTGCTGATTTAACCGGACAAGCGAATCATCTTGGTGTTACGATTCAGGCGGATATTATTAAGCAAAAGTTACCTGAAACAAATGGTGGTTTTAATGCGATTCAGTTTGGTAAAACACATCCTAAGGTATATTCAGATCTATCATCTGATCATCCGATTGATTTAACTCGTTATCAAATTGCTAATTGTTATATGGGGCGTGCAGGGCTTATTAACTCTGGTGGTGCATCAGGTAATAATGATTTACAAGATGCTGTTGCAACAGCGGTTATTAATAAACGTGCTGGTGGTATGGGATTGATATCAGGTCGTAAAGCTTTTCAAAAATCCTTGGAAGATGGGGTTCGGTTATTAAATGCGATTCAGGATGTTTATCTTTGTGATGAGGTTACTATTGCTTAAATTGGGTTAAATTGCTTAATATATGGGTACTATGATAGTAGGTGATCATTAAATGAGTGATTGTGGTAATGTTCAAAAAGTGTTTGTTCCTTCTTCTGAAGAGGAAAAGTCACATTTAGAGACTATTTCTGGTGTTGAGATTTCTGAACGAGCGGCTGAACGTATTGTATTTTTTTGTAAGTCAGAAAATAAGGATCCTGCTGAATTTGGATTAAGGGTTTCTGTTGTTAAAGATGGGTGTTCCGGTAATTCGTATACGATGGATTTAGGTAGCGTAGCTGATGCTAAAAAAAAGGGTGACAAGATTTTTGTGGCTCATGGTGCTACGGTTATTGTAGAAAAATTAAGTTATTTGTTTGTGGTAGGTTCTCGTGTTGATTATCATGAATCTTTATTAGCATCTGGTTTTCAATTAGTTAATCCTAATATAAAACGATCTTGCTCGTGTGGTAGTTCGTTTGCTGTTTAGGTATTTTTTAATTTAGTATTTTTTTGTTTAGGATTAAATAGTTACTATAATGATAACATGGGTTTTGTTACTATTATTTTATGATCTTGGTATTAGATAGCTTGTTTTATGAAATCTATTAAGTTGGTTTTTTTAATAGCTCTAAAACAAGAAGTTCCAGATTTTTTGTTGGAAACCAAGGGTTGTGCTCTTGTTTCTTTAAAAGCATTATTAGCAGGTGATTATCGTGTTTTTGATGATAAAACTATTTCTGTATTAGGAATAATAACGGGTGTTGGTTGTGAAGCTAGTATTCTTGCAGCAACTTGGGTTGTTGATCATTTAAAGCCGTATCAGGTGATTAATCTTGGATCTGCGGGATCTCAGTCTCATCAATTAATTATTGGTGATTTAGTGGTGATTTCTTCGGTAATAACTCAGGAACATTCTCCTATTGCATGTTTGGATCGAGTTCCTGTTTTAGGTACTAATGTTATGGATTTACCGTTAGTTTCTTTAGGTTCGGTTCAGCAACTAGGTGATATTATCGAATCGGATGTGGTGGATATGGAAGCTTTTTGGCAGGCTGACAGGTTTATTGATTCATCCATTGCATTTACTTCATTGAAATATATTACTGATAATAATGATGATCAAACACGGCGGGATGTTTTTAAGCATTTTGTTAATTTAAGACATTCTTTTAATGTTTTGTTTCAACCTTTAGTTGATGCGCTTAGTCATCCTTTAGCTATCGATATTACGGTTATTATTCCTACTTATAATAGGGCAACGTTTATTTTACGTGCTGTTGAATCTGTTTTAGCACAAACATATGATTGTCGTTGTCTTGTTGTTGATGATGGTTCTACAGATGATACGTTAGATCAATTGGCTGTTTTTCAAGACAAAATAGATGTTCTTTGCTTATCTCATAATCAAGGTGTTTCAGAGGCACGTAATCAAGGGGTTTTGGCAGCTAAAACCAATTGGATTGCTTTTTTAGATTCAGATGATGTATGGACATCATCTAAGCTTGCTAAACAAGTAGATTATTTAAATCATCATCCTTTGTTTGAAATTATGCAATGTGATGAAAATTGGTTTCGTAATGGTAAGCAGAAGTGTAAAAAGTTTTATCATCACAAACAAGAAGGTTGGTTTTTTCAACGATCATTAGAACGTTGTTTGATTAGTCCTTCAGCTGTATTGATATCAAAACGTTTATTTTGTATTTATTATGGGTTTAATAATCAGTTTCCTGCTTGTGAGGATTATGATTTATGGTGTCGAATTACACGTGATTACCCGGTTGGTTTTAATAATGATATCGGTGTAGATAAATATGCTGGTCATCATGATCAATTATCTGAATTACCTTTTCTTGATCAGTATCGTTTAAAAACATTAGGCGTTTTAGCTGATCAAGAAAAAAATATTATTTATCAACTAGTTATTAAAAAAATATTATTTTTTAAGCAGTGTTTGGTAAAAAAAGGTAAGTTGAAGCGTATTAAGGTATAAATGGTTTATGCTGTTTGAGTTATTTTTGTTGGACTATATCGTTTTTGGATATACGTGTTTAAGATATTAATAAATTGGTCTTTAATATCATCTCCTTTTAAAACAGTTAGTAAATCTCCATCTTGATAAACAGGAATACTAGGTGCTTCAGAGCTGCCTGGTAAACTGATGCCAATATCGGCTTGTTTACTTTCTCCAGGTCCATTAACCACACAACCCATAACGGCAATGGTTAATGTTTCTACTCCTGGATATTTTTGTTTCCAGGTTTTCATGTTTTCTTCGATATAAGCTGTAATATCTTGTGCTAAATAGACAAATTTGTCTGAATTTGTTCGGCCACAACCTGGGCAACTTGTGACCATTGGCATAAAAAAACGTAGTCCCATGGATTGTAATAATGTTTTACAAGCATTAACTTCTAATGCTCTGCTTTTTCCTGGTTCTGGTGTTAAGGAAATTCGAATGGTATCCCCTATTCCTTGTTGTAATAAAATGGCTAAGGCTGCTGATGATGCAGAAACGCCTTTCATGCTACTTCCGGCTTCTGTTAATCCTAAATGAAGTGCGTAGTCACATCGAGTTGCTAATTTTTGATATACATCTACCATATGTTGTACATCAGACATTTTGACGCTTAAGATAAGTTTGTTTTTAGGCATTCCAATTTTTCTGGCAAAAGAAGCACTTCTTAAAGCACTTTGAATCATGGCTTCTGCAAAAATTTCTTGTGCATCTTTTGGCGAAGATTCTTTGGCATTTTGTGTCATTAATTCAGTTAATAATTCTTGATCTAACGACCCTCCATTAACGCCAATTCTAACAGGTTTATCATTTTTTAAGGCGATTTCGATCATTTGAGAAAAATTACTATCATGTTTATCTTTTTTACCAACATTGCCTGGATTGATACGATATTTATCTAAATAACGTGCTGATTCAGGGTATTTGGCTAACAAAATATGACCGTTATAATGAAAATCTCCGATTAATGGTGCTTTATAACCATCAGATCGTAATGATTCTGCTATTTTTGGGATAGCTTGCATTGCTTCATAATCATTAACTGTAAGTCGAATTAGTTCTGATCCTGCATCTTCTAATTCTTTTATTTGTTTGATGGTTGCGGGTATATCTGCGGTAGGTGTATTCGTCATTGATTGAATAACAACTGGATGTTTAGACCCCATTTTTACATTGTTTATTGCAATTGTTTCAGTATACCGTCTATCCATTATGGATTGATTATCATGTTTCTTGCTTAAATTGTCAAATTATACTCCTTGTTTAAAAGGTATCGAAATAAAAAATCATAGTCTTCTGTTTTTCCTGTAATTTTTATTTCCCAATTTTTATTGCATAGTTTATTTAATTTTATCTTCGTGTTTTTGAAGTTTAATGATTCAATGTTTTTTAACGCTTGTCGTATTAATGTTTGATCATGTTTTGATAATGTGTTGATAAATTTTTGTGTTTCAATAGTTCCTTTAGATGTTTCGATAACCTTAATCTTAATATTTGTTTGGTTAAGAATGTTTTGCTTTGATTTGAATGGTTTCATTGTTTTTTTATTCATAGCATCCCTTTTTGATGATTTTTAAAATTTGTAATTAGGAGAATTTTTTATATTATGTGGTACTAATTTCTCTTAGAAAGAGGAAATAGTCATATTAAAAAATGCAGCTGGAACCCAATTCCAAACAACATGCATACGAGTTAGTGTTTTATTCATACATTTTTTAAACTTTTTAATTGTAATCATTTTCTTACTTTTTTAATTTGTAATTTTAATTTTAATTTTTTACTTTATAAAAGTAAGATTAATCTTACTACCTTTAAGTGTTAGAGACAAGGGTTATTTACAATAAAGTTGTTAAGAAAAGGATTAAATGTATGATTTTGATCTATTTTGTTTTTTCGATACATTTTTTTTTTCTATTTTTCGTTTATAGGTTTAGAGAGTATAATAAAAAAGTGGTGATATATGAGTAAATCAATTAATGAAAAAGATCCGATGGATGTACATATTTCTAAATTTGCGTCTGCGTCTGGTGGTGGTATGTTTCAAGCAGCTATGAATAATCAAAAATTTATGGCTAAAGTTACTAAATTGTTGCTTGCAGATAATAAAAATAATAATACTTTATCGCAGGGTTTATCAAAGATGTTAGGAAAAAGTAAGTAGACCTATAATTTATATTTTTTTTGTTATTTTTAATTAATTAAAATATTTTCATTGTTATTCGGTTATTCTTTGTAAGTATGTATTGCAGTTTTAGTATATCTAGTTTTATACTTACCGCATGCTTTTAACAGATGATTTATCGTTAGCTTTTTCTGGTAATGTTTTATTTGAACATGTGAATGCTAAATTTTTGCCTGGAAACTGTTATGGTTTGATTGGTGCTAATGGTGCAGGGAAGTCTTCTTTTTTAAAAATTTTAAGTTCGGATTTAGATGCTTCTAACGGAAAGGTTATTTATGATTCTGGTTTACGTATTTCTGTTTTAAAGCAAGATCAGTTTGCTTATGATACGTTTCAGGTTATTGATACGGTTATTATGGGTCATAAAGCGTTGTATAAGGTGTATGAAGAACGTAAGGCTATTTATGATAAAGATGAAATGACTGAAGAAGATGGGATTCGTGTTGGAGAACTTGAAGATCAGTTTGCGGATATGGATGGTTATAATTTAGAAGCAGAAGCTGAAAAAATGTTAAGCGAATTGGGTCTTTCTGAATCACTTCATGAAAAAAAGATGGAAGAACTGGAATCAGGTCAAAAAATCCGTGTTTTATTGGCACAGGCTATTTTTGGTGATCCTGATATTTTGTTATTAGATGAACCTACTAACCAATTGGATTATCAAAGTGTTTTATGGCTTGAAAATTTTTTGTTAGAGTTTCAAAAATTAGCGATTGTGATCTCTCATGATCGTCATTTTTTAAATAAGGTTTGTACTCATATTGCTAATTTAGATTATAAAAAATTAGAAATATATGTGGGTAATTATAGTTTTTGGGAGCAGTCTAGCCAATTGGCTATGAAACAGAAAAAAGAAGATTTTAAGCAAAAAGAAGATAAAGTAAAAGAATTAGAAGAGTTTGTTCGTCGTTTTAGTGCTAATGCATCAAAATCTAAACAAGCAACGTCACGGAAAAAACTGATTGAAAAGTTAAGACCTGATGCGATTCCAGAAACATCGCGCCGTTATCCTTATATTAATTTTTCAGTTGAACGGCCTTGTGGCGGAAAAATTTTAGTTGTTAATGATGTTTCCTATAGTGTTAATGGCGTTACTTTATTAAAGAATGTTTCTTTTACATTAGATCATAAAGATAAAGTTGCTATTTTAGGTGATAATTCTTTATCTAAGTCAGCTTTGTTAGATGTTTTAGCTGGTAAAGTTTCTCCTGATACGGGTACCATTGAGTGGGGAGATACAATTACTTATGATTATTTTCCCAAAGACCATGCAAGTTTTTTTACTAAAAATGTAGAGCTTTTAGAATGGTTAGCTCAGTATGCTAATACGGTTGATAATCAAGAGTTACGTGGCTTATTAGGAAGAATGTTATTTTCAGGTGATGATGTTTTTAAAAAGATTGGTGTTTTATCTGGTGGTGAGAAGGCACGTGCTATGTTTTCAAAATTAATGTTGTCAAAATCAAATGCGTTATTATTTGATGAACCTACGGATCACTTGGATTTAGAATCGATCTCATCTTTAAATAAGGCATTTAAATCATATCCAGAAATTATGATGATAGTATCTAATGATTTTGAACTACTTAATACCGTTTGTAATCGTGTGATTGAAGTATCTCCAGCAGGTATGATTGATCAAAAAACATCGTTTGATGATTATATGACGAGTGATAGTATTCAAAAAAAACGTGAGTTAATTAAGGTTTAAGATAGGTTTTACTTTTTTTCCTATTAATTCAATAGATTCTAGTAATTTTTCATGAGGTAATGCGGCTACATTCATTTGAAAATTTAAGCATGAAATACCTCCTAAGGCTTTGCTATGAACGTGTATTTTGTGAGCAACTTCTTCAGCAGATCCTACTAATAGTGCTCCTTTTTCGGTTGTTTGCTTGTTAAAGTGATCTCGTGTTGTTTCGCCCCACCCTCGTTCTTTGCCAATTTTTGTAAATATTTTTTGATATCCTGGAAAAAATTCGTTTTTACTTTGTTCGCTATCTTCACCGACATAACCTAAGGCATGAATACCTACTTTGAGCTTTTCTAATGAATGTCCTGCTTTTTGGCCTGCTTTTTTGTATAAATCTATATAGGGGCGAAATCGATGTGTCTCGCCACCAATTATGGCTATCATCAGGGGCATTCCTAGTGCACCGGCTCTAATAAAAGATTCGGGTGTTCCGCCTACTCCTAACCATATTGGTAATTGTTTTTGAACGGGTTTTGGATAGATGTTTTGGTTTTTTAATTCAGGGCGATATTTGCCAGACCAGGTTATGCTTTTGTTTTGGTTTATTTGTAACAGTAATTCTAATTTTTCTTTAAAGATGGCATCATATTCATTTAGATTATAGCCAAACAAGGGAAATGCTTCAGAAAAAGAGCCTCGTCCTACAATAATTTCAGCTCTTCCATTTGAAATAAGGTCTAAGGTTGCATAGTTTTGATAGACGCGAACAGGATCCGCTGTACTTAAAACTGTTACAGCACTTGATAATTTTATTTTTTTTGTTTGAGTTGCTGCTGCAGACAAAATTAAAGCGGGTGCAGAATCTAGAAATTCTTCTCGATGATGTTCTCCAATTCCAAAGCGATCTAGGCCTGCTTTTTCGGCTGCTATAACACGTTCAATGAGTTCTGCCATAATTTGATTATTGGATTTTAATGCATGCTCTTTAAATTCTTTGTTTGTTGATGCAAAGCTGTCAATGCCAATTTGGATCATAAAATTTATATTACGTTATTTTTTGTTTGATTACAATTTGGTGGTATTTAATTACAAGATTTTATATAAATATGTTTAGTTTGCTAATGGAAACGAGTTTTGTATTTTATTATTATAAGATATACTTTTACCTATACTTTTGATAAAAAAAGGTCATGAATGTTACGCTACATACAGTTTTTTCCTATATTTTTTGTTTGTTTACAAGCGTATTATATGTATCAAATACATATCACAAGCAATTTAGGTTCTTTAATTTTTTCTTTTTCAAATATTTTAATTTATTTAATAAGTTTACTAACGATTTACTTATTAAGTTTATGTTTAATTCATTGTATAAAAAAACCAACTTTGCGTTTATATGCCGCTTCAGGCTTATTAGTATTTTTTAATATATTAATTGCTTATCATTTTTCATCAACACAACAATTTGAATGGTCTTTTTTTGCAGATAATACTGATATTATTTTATCTTTAGATTCACTATATACCATAATACATAGTTTAGAATGGGCAAATTTAGCTTATGCGCCATTTATTATAGGTATTATTTTATTTGTTGATTATAAACGAAAATCTATAAGGTTTCCTAAATGGGAATTAACACGTCGATTTAAAGTAATTGCAATTATATTATATTTAGGGATATTAGTATCGCCTATTATTTCTTATGACCCATTTGTATCTTTGTTTCGATCAATGATTTTTTATTATAGTTCTCCTTTTCAATTACAAAATAAAGAAATTATTGCTAATCGTCATCTTAAAACTCTTATTCCCAATAATATTCCACGAACAGATCAACCTCATGTATTTTTAATTATTATTGAATCTTTAAATGCTAATTATTCAGACTATTATGATAAACATAATCAACCTGTTATGCCTTTTTTAAAAAGTCTTGAGAAAGAAGCGGTTAGTATTGAATATTTTTATGGTAATTCGATACAAACGGCTAAAGGTAACGCATCCATTTTTTTATCAGCAATTCCAAGTTTTCGAGGTAAAATATTTAGAAAATTTCAAAATGTTGAATTTGATTCTATATTTCAATACATTAAACAAAAAAATTATCAATCTATGGTTTTTAAAGGTAATAAACATATTTATTATGACAATACAAAGCCATTTTTATTATCTAAGGGTTTGGATGAAATGATATCTGTAAATAATTTTTTAAATCAAGAAGAACGCAAATATATAACGCGATGGGGTGTTGATGAAAATATTATTATGACTAAATTTTTTGATTATTTTGATTCTTATACAAGTCAACATTCTAAACCCATGTTTTCTACCATTATTACTGTTCAGTCGCATTTTCCATTTATCCTTCCAAAAAATATGAGACAAGTTTGGTCAGAACCTAATAGCATGAAACAACATTATGCAAATTGTCTTAAAAATATAGATGATTCAATAAAACTGTTTTATCAAAAATTAGAAGAAAGAGGTTTGTCTAATTCCATTGTTATCATAACAGCCGATCATGCATTCCCTATGGGAGATCAGGGTCCTTCTAATTTAGAAGCTGGATATTTTGAAGAATCTTATCGAATTCCGTTTATTATGACAGCTCCAAATATTGCTTCTCAACAATTGAAAGGGCCTTATTCTCAACTAGATGTAGCGCCTACTATTTTAGACTTGCTAAATATTAAAGCAGTTAATAGCTCGTTTGTAGGAAATTCTATATTTTCTAAAAATCAACCATTAGTGGCTTTGCAAATTCAGCCTTATGAAAAACAGATTGGAGTTGTTGATTTACCATATAAATATCGATATAGTGCAAAAAATAATAAAGAATATGTTTTTAATATAGAACAAGATCCTTTAGAGGATGATAATATTATTGCAACACTATCAAGTAAGCAATTAGATGACTTTAGACAAAAAATTGAAATTGTATATAATACACAACGATTTTATGAATTAAACAAATAAAATTTTAGCTTATTCATATTTTTATGTCTTATTTTTTTAAACGTTTAATGTTGAAGAAACAATAAAAATTGTATTCTGAATAAAGTTTTTTTTAATTAACCTATTTTTTGTATAATTTATCTATATTTTATGTGTTTTTAATATATACTTGAAATTGAATTTATTACAATTATTTGGAATATTCATATGATATTTTCATCTAGCTGGTAGCAATATTTCTGTAATGTTACACTATAGTTATATGATCAGATTTAATTGTTTTTATGGAGATTATGAGTGACTTTATTATTTGATGATTTTTGTCGTTTAGCTAATAGCTATAATACCATTCCTATTACGCAAGAATTGGTGTTTGATGCGCATACGCCTTTAACTGTTTTTAATCAGTTTAAGGATGAGCCATCATTTGTGTTTTTAGAAGGAGTATCCATTCATCAACGTTATGGTCGTTATTCTTATTTAGCTTTAGATCCTCATAAGTCTATTTGTTGTTATCAGGATGCTTATGATGTTATTCAAGGTGATGATACAGAACGATTTTCTGGAACGGTTTATGATGCTTTAGAACATGAATTATCTTTGATTTCTTATCCAGAAGAAAGCCCGGCTTTTTATTCTGGTATTATTGGAAATTTAAGTTATGAATGTTTGCATCATTTAGATCATATTCAGGCACCCCAACAACGAGATCTAAAGACGCCGTATGCTGCTTTTATGATTCCTAAAACGTTGTTAGTTTTTGATACGCTTTATCATAAATTAAGTATTGTTAAAGTTGTTTTTTTAGATCAATCAGTAACGTATTCAGAAGCTGATTTAAAACGTTTATATGATGATGCTTTTAATGATATTCATGCGTTAAAAAAGAAATGTTCAGCGTTATCTCCTGTTGAACCAGTTTTCTTGTTTAATGATGTTCAAAATTATGATGAGATTTCTTATGATTGTAATGTTTCTAAAGATGATTTTCTAAAGGGAGTATCTCGTTGTAAAGAGTATATTGTTGAAGGTGATATTTTTCAGGTTCAATTATCGCGTCGTGCTAGGATGTCGTATCAGAAAGATCCTTTTTTATTGTATCGTTATTTGCGTAATTTTAACCCGTCTCCCCTACTGTTTTATATAAAATTAGCTAATTATTCTTTGGTGGGTGCATCTCCTGAAATTTTGGTTAATGTTGCCGATAATGATATGACGATTCGGCCTATTGCTGGTACCCGTAAACGTTATTCTAGGTCTCGTAGTGAAGATGCTATTATTGAAGAATTGTTAACGGATGAAAAAGAAAAAGCAGAACATATTATGTTGGTTGATTTGGCTCGTAATGATATTGGACGTGCTTGTGAATTAGATTCTGTTACCGTTAATGAGTTAATGATTATTGAGAAATATGCGCATGTGATTCATATGGTTTCTGATGTCAGTGGTAGGTTACGTCAGGATGCATCTGTTGTGGATGCTTTAAAGTATGGATTTCCTGCTGGAACAGTAACAGGTGCACCAAAAATACGTGCTATGGAAATTATTGCAGAACTAGAGCAAGAACAACGAGAGTTTTATTCAGGTGGTGTTGTGTTTTTTGATTTTAAAAAGAATTTAAAAACTGCCTTAACCATTCGTTCTATTTGTGTAGTAGATGATATGGCTTATACACAAGCTGCGGCGGGGATTGTAGCTGATTCTATTGAAGAAATGGAATTTAAGGAATCAGAAAATAAAATGAGAAGTTGTTTATCGGCTATGGCTCAATGTGGGAAACTATCATGATTTTAGTAATTGATAATTATGATTCATTTACGTATAACTTAGTAGATTATTTTGGTAAGTTATCATCGTTGCCTATTAAAGTATATCGACATGATGCTATTACTGTTTCAGAAATAGAATCGTTAAAGCCTGATTATATTGTGATTTCTCCAGGTCCAAAACGCCCAACTGATGCAGGGGTTTCAAAAGATGTTATCGCTTATTTTTCAGGTAAAATTCCTATTCTAGGTGTTTGTTTAGGTCATCAAGCTATTGCGGAAGTATTTGGTGGTGATATTATTTATGCAAAGCAATTAATGCATGGTAAAACATCGGCTATTTCTCATCACAATCATACTTTATTTCAATCTATAGATTCTCCTTTTCATGCAACACGCTATCACTCTTTAGCGGTTAATCGTGATACGTTTCCTTCAGAATTAGAAATTTTAGCAGAAACTATTGATGATCAAGAAATTATGGCGTTAGCACATCGTACGCATCCAACGTATGGCGTTCAGTTTCATCCTGAATCTATTTCGTCTCCAGATGGGCTAATACTTTTAAAAAACTTTTTAAGTTTTCGCGCTACTTAATTAGTTGTTTGACAGAATACTTTTATAAATTTTAAGTTCTTTATCTACGGTGTTTTCCCAGGTAAATTCTTTTGTTTCTTCATCTAAGATAGATGAATCAATAGGGTTTTTTATGAGATTAATAACAGCATTTGCAAATCGTTCTTCAAAGTTCTCTCCTTCTGCTACAATGGTTCCTCCTCGACCAATTACAGCTGGGATGCCTCCATTATTGCTACCAACAACGGGAGTTCCACAAGCTTGAGCTTCTTTTATGACGCATCCAAAGGCTTCTTGTCTACTCGGTAGTATTAATACAGTCATTTGCTTCATATATTTAGCTACTTGTTTTGCTGGGATATTTCCTGTAAATAATACTTTTTTTTCAATTTTATAGTCTAAGCATTGCTGTTTCATTGGTTTTAGTAGATGTCCCTGTCCAATAACTATACATTGTTTTATAGGCGTTTTTGTTATGATGTGATTAAAAATATCTATTATTTTATCGGCTCTTTTAAGTTCTATTAAATTTCCTACGAATCCAATAATTATGTCTTTATTTTTTTTAATATTTTTTGTATTAAAGATTTTATTGTATCCATTTGGTATAACAGAGTGATACTTAGTTTTTGATCCTTTTTTTTGTGCTGTTTTTTTAATGTCTTCAGATACGAAAATAGTATGATTCGCAGAATCTAATCGTTTCATTTGATATTTCATAACTTTTTTATTAATCCATCGACCTAGTTTTGTTTGATTACAGCTTTCTGCCATTCGATAAATATCGGATCCATGGCATGTGATTATAAAGGGGATATTCCATTTTTTGATGTTTGAAAATAATGTCATACTCCAAAGCCAGTGAAAATGAACTAAATCAAAATTTTTCTTGATTTTTTTATACATTTTGTAACGAAATATAGGGTTATATATGTGATAGGTATGCATGGGAATAACATCGATATCTTCATTTAATATAGGGTTATTAAGATCTTGTAAATTGTACATTTTATTTTTATACATATGATGTTCCTGATTCCACATTAATACAGAAACAGTATGTCCTTTTTTTATTAGTTCTTTTGCTCTCCAATATAAAAAAATACCATCTTGATGCCCTTCTGGATGTGGAAAAATATTGGTTGCAAATAGTATTTTCATGAGATTATTATAAATGTTTTAGTTGAATTATGTATATATTTAAATAGATTAGTTTTTATATGTTTGAATAAATAATTTTTTTGATGATTTTAAATGGTTTGCCAAGGATTTAAATTTTTTTTGAGGGTTGCGTTATGGTTTTGAGATGATTATAAATAAAATTTTTGTTAGTGTTAATCTTTTTATGTTTATTTAAATTTCGTTTAGATTAACTTATCTATTACATAGAAGTGTTAAAAAATTTATTATTAATCAAATACGTTTACAATATAATATGATATTAATTTGCTGTTATACTTTGGATTTAATTATTAAGAAATGATTAAGGATGTATGCTTAATTTGATTACTTGTTTTAATTTTTTTAATAACTTTATATTCTTATGTTTTTAAATGCTGTATTATTTGGGTGTTATGAAAAAAAAAATAGCTTTTGTTATAGGAACACGTCCAGAAGGTATAAAATTAGCTCCGATTATTCATTGCCTTAAACATGATTATGCTGATGATTTAAAATCGTTGGTGATTGCTACTGGTCAACATGATGATTTATTAGCGGATGTGTTTTCTTTTTTTAATATTGTACCAGATTATTCGTTAACGATTGCTAGAAAAAATAATTTATTATCAGAATTGCTTGCTGAATTAATACAACCATTAGAATTATTGTTTCAGAAAGAAAAACCTGATTGTGTTGTTGTTCAGGGTGATACCTTATCGACTTTAGCAGGTGCTATGGCCAGCTTTTATCAGCATATTCCTATTGCTTATGTTGAGTCTGGGTTACGTTCGGAGGATTTATATGCTCCTTTTCCTGAAGAGGCTAATCGTTTAATGGTTGCTAAATTAGCACGTTGGCATTTTACACCAACAGACAAGGCGTCTGTTGCTTTAAAAAAAGAAGGTATTATGGATTATGTTTATCAGGTTGGTAATACGGTTGTTGATGCTATTGATTATGCCAAAGCGGTTGGATTTTCTAACGATTATTCCCAACATGAATGGATTACTCATCGAAATAATAATAGAAAAATGATATTAGTTACGATTCATCGTCGTGAAAATTGGGATATTAATATTAATAATATTATTAAAGCGATTCATATTCTTTCTGAAAAATATTATGATGATTTGGATATTGTTTGGATTGCGCATGCTAATCCAAGTCTTTCGAAGCATATTAAGGATAAATTAGATTCGTTAAGTAATGTTTATATTTATCCACCTGTAAATTATTCGCAATTATTGCATTTAATGACTTATTCGTATTTTATCATTACAGATTCTGGGGGTATTCAAGAAGAAGCTCCTAGTATGGATATACCGGTATTGGTTGCTCGAGATGTATCCGAACGTATGGAGGGGGTTGAGTTGGGGTGTTCACAATTAGTTGGAACAAATACGGATACGATTGTTGATTTGGCTATTACATTGTTAACTGATTCCTTAGTTTATAATAAGATGAGGGGGGTTCCAAATCCTTATGGAGATGGTAAAAGTAGTAAGCGTATATTAGATGTGTTATGTTCTTAATAGGTTATTTTGATAGTGTTTATTGGTTAGGATAGTACTTTTACGGATTCTTTCGTTAGTGTTGATTGTTTGATATGATTTTGTTTTTTAAGTTCTGTTCCTTTTAATACATTTCTAGTTGCATCAGTTATTAAACAGCTTATGGTCTCTCCTAGTTTTTGAGTGTCTTTTGGTACAATTACAATTCGGTTACAGTCAGTTCTTCCTTGGATTTCATTTGTTGATTTTTTTGTTGATAAGGATTCAACTAATATATTTTGTGTTGTATGGATGAGATTAATATTCTTTTTTAAGCCGATACTATTTTGTAGATCATTTAAACGAATGACTCTACTTTTTTTATCAGCTTCTGTTACATCATCAGGAAATTTTTGAGCAGCTCTAGTGTTAGGTCTTTCGGAATATTTAAATATAAAGGCTGAGTCAAATTCTACTTGTTGCATTACATCGTAGGTATCTAAAAACTCTTCTTCTGTTTCTGTTGGAAATCCAACAATGATATCGGTTGATATCGCAATATTTGGCATAATTGTTTTGATTTGTGTAACTAAATCTAAAAACTCTTGTTTGTCATAGGTGCGATTCATTTTATGTAACACACGATCATTACCTGCTTGTAATGGCATATGGATTTGTTTGCAGATATTGTCACGCTCTTTCATTACATGTAATAGTTTTACTGGGTAATCTTTAGGATGAGGCGATGTGTAGCGAATGCGTTCGATTCCTTCGACATCACTAACCATTTTCATTAAATCTGTGAAATCATATTGTTCATATTGGTATGAATTTACATTTTGTCCTAGTAATGTTACTTGTTTATAACCATCATTTACTAATCGTTTTACTTCTTCAACTATGTTTTTTGGTTCTCTACTTCGTTCTCGTCCACGTGTATAGGGTACGACGCAAAATGTACAGAAATTGTTGCAGCCACGCATGATAGCAATCCATGCATTTACACCATCTTGGCGGGTTGGATTAATATCAGAATAAGTTTCAAATTCTGATAATGTTACATCATATTGTTGTTGTCCTGATGTAATTAAACTATTAATTAATGTGGGCAGTGTTTTGTAGCTATCTGGGCCTGCTATAAAATCTATTGGAAATGATTTGTTTTCTAATAATTCAGTTTTAAAATTTGTTGCCATGCATCCTAGAACTCCAATTAATGTGTTTTTATTGGCATGTTTGATTTCGTGAACACGGTTTTGAATTTTTCGGTTTGCATTATCACGTACAGAACATGTATTTAACATAACAATATCGGCATTTTTTTCTTCGTTGGTTAAACCAAATTGATTACTAATAAGAATGGATTTTATTAGTTCTGTATCATACATATTCATTTGGCAACCATAGGTTTCAATAAATACTTTTTTATGTTGCGTTGTTGGCATTATTTTTCCTTCTATTTTCTTGCTTACAACTATAGCTGATTTTGAGATGTTGGTGAAGTGTTATGCGTATTCATTTGTTATTTTATTAGGGTATAAATAAATCTAGGTGTTCATTGCTAGGTCGTTGGCACTGGGTTTGTTTACCAAAAATATTATAACGATACTTTGCTATAATTTTGTAGATAAAATCACGAATAAATGTTGGTATTAATAATAAGATTTTTGCTAAACTCCATATTCCTTTTAAATCAGCTATAATTAGTATTATTGCTGTTGATTTTGTATATAAATTGTTGTTTTTTAGATAGGCTACTGTGGATAGTGTTTTAGTATTAAAATTTTGTTTTTTAAGTAGAGTATGTGCGGTTTCAGATTGAAGCCATATATAACGAAATTGTTTTTTTTTATCTAAATTTATTAATTGTGATACCCATGAATTGCAAAGATTGCAAACACCATCATAACATATGATTTTTTGATGGGGATAAGTCATTTTTTTATTTTAACATAAGTTTGCTTATATTGTTTTGCTAGGGCAATGTTGGTTAATGGTACATTCGTTACATAATGGTTTTCGTGGTTTGCAATGTTCTCTGCCATGATAAATTAAGTGTGTTGAGAAATCGGTCCATAAGTTTTGTTTCCATGCTTTTTGTAAATCATATTCTATTTTTGTTGCATCAATTTGTCTGGTAAAGCCTAATCGTGTACTAACACGTTTTACATGTGTGTCGACTGTAATACCTGGTTTGCCAAAGGCTTGGCCTAATAAGACATTAGCTGTTTTTCTTCCAACGCCTGGTAAGGTGATTAATTCTTCTAGTGTATCGGGTACACTACCATTAAAATTTTTAATTAATAACTGGCTTGTTTTAATGATGTTTTTAGTTTTATTTTTATAATAATTAATAGATTTTATTAGTTTCATAACATTATTTTCTGTTGCATTGGCTAGTTCTTTAGGGGTTGGGTAGGCCTTAAATAAGGCGGGGGTGGTTAGATTGACGCGTTCATCTGTGCATTGTGCTGATAAAATCACGGCAATTAATAATTCAAAGGGATTTTTGTGTGTTAGAAATGTACTTAGGGGCGGATGGCTTTTTAGTAGGTTTTTAAAAATATATTCACTACGTTTTTGTTTTTTAGTTAATGATTCTTTAAGCATTTATTGTTATTCCAACAGGACAATGGTCGGAACCTTTTACTTGTTGGTAAATAAAGGCATCTTTGGTAATAGAGATTCCTAATGGATCTGCTAAGACGTAATCGATTCTCCATCCTACATTACGTTCTCTTGCTCTTGCTCTATAGGTCCACCATGAATATTCATCAGCTTGACTATTAAATAATCGAAATGTATCACTATAGTTGTATTCATTAATTAATTTATCCATCCAAGCTCTTTCAATAGGTAGAAACCCTGATACATTTTCATTTTCTTTGGGTCTTGCTAAATCAATTTCTTTATGAGCTGTATTGTAATCTCCAGAAATAAATAATGGTTTTTTATAGTGATTTTGTAACTCTTTGCAATATTCAAAAAAGGCTTGGTAAAAGTTTAGTTTATAGTCTAGTCGTTCATCAGACATTTGTCCGTTTGGAAAATAAATGCCAAATGCTAAAAAATTGTTGTATTCAGCACCAATCACACGGCCTTCAGAATCAAATTCTTTTATCCCAATTTCTTTAAAGATTTGAAGAGGTTTTTCTTTTGTAAATAGTGCTACGCCACTATAACCTTTTTTTTCAGCACAGTTCCAATCGGAATGATATCCTAGTGGGTTTTCTAAGTCGCTAGGCACTTGATCAAGTTGTAATTTAGTTTCTTGTAAAAATACAATATCGGGGTTTTTTGTATTTAAAAATTCAAAAAAAGCTCCTTTGTTATGGCAGGCTCTAATTCCGTTTACATTCCATGAAATTATTTTTTTGTTACTCATA
>MDSY01135063.1_pt1 | contig 23005 bp, 23 predicted proteins | sample 811131 | NCBI WGS metagenome assembly MDSY01 (sample SAMN05326643, study PRJNA326480) | marine metagenome | isolation source: seawater | place: Atlantic Ocean: South West | collected 2010 | reverse complement strand
CCTACATGCAATTAAATTGCCAAAAGTATAGGTTGCTGGTTTTTTTTGTTTATTAGTTTTATTCTGCCTCTCTCTTAAAAACTTAAAATTTAATTCTCCATTTTTAGACATAACTCTTGTATTTAAATAATGATAGTTATGTGGTGTTTTATGAACTGTTTGACATGATTTAAACTTATTATCATTAACTATAGTTTTAATAACATTATTTACAACTTTAGTTTCAACAAATGGTGAAGTCGCTTGTGCTAAAATCAAAATATCAAAATTTAAACCAATTTTTTGAAAAAATTCTAAACAATGTTTTGCTGTAAAAAATACATCTGAATTGTCCTGTGATAGGTGTAATGGTCTTTTTACATAATCTAAATTAATATTTTTACAATGGCTGATAATTTTTTTATCTTCTGATGAACAAACAATTTTATCAATATATTTTGATCCGCTCAAAGATAAAAACATTCTTTGAATTAAAGATTTATTTTTTATATTTAGTAAATTTTTTTTTTTTATTGATTTTGACAATCCTCTCGCTGGAATTAAAGCTAATATCTTTTGTTTTTTTAACATAATTTATATTTATTGATTCCATTTGATCTTCGGAGAAATGATCTTTTTATCAATATTTTTTTTTGAATTTAAAATTTTATTAAGGTTTTCTATAATAAATTTAGTGTTAATTTTTCTTGGCTTAAGACCTATTTTTAAAAAACTTTTATTAGAAGGTTTAAAATGATGTTTGGGCATTTCATTTCTTGGATTTTTAATAAATTTGATTTCTGTTTTTAAACCAATTTTTCTTGCTGAAGCCTGAACTAATATAGCTAAATCTTTGATACTAAATATTTCTGTAAATTGGTTTCTTACTTTATATTCACCTTTTTTTGCTGGGTTTTTAATGGCTAATTCTACACATTGTAAAGTATCGTTAATATTTAAAAAAGTTCTTACCTGATTTCCACTTCCATAAACTAATAACGGTTTTCCTATTGCCGCTTGAACAATAAATCGATTGATAACTGTCCCAAAAATGTGGTCATAATGAAAACTAGTATTTAATTTCTTGTTTAATTTAGTTTCTGGGGTGTCTATACCATAAACAACTCCTTGGTTTAAATCTGTAGCCCTTAAGCCCCACACTCTAGAAGCAAAATAAAGATTTACTGAGTCTGCAGCTTTTGAACAATGGTAATAGCTAAGAGGTTTCATTGGAAACTGCATTTTATCTGATCTTCCTTTGTGCTTTACATTTAAAAAACCTTCCTCAATATCAATATTTGGAGTGCCATAAACACCCATTGTTCCCAATTTCACTAAGTGAGCTTTTGGGCAAATTTTTTTAATTCCAAATAACAAATTTAGAGATCCAATAATATTATTACTTTGTGTAAACACTGCTTGTGATCTGCCTGCCATAGAATATGGGGCCGAAGGTTGCTCTCCATAATGAATTATTTGGTCAGGTTTAAATTTTTTTAATTCTTCATAAATAAATCTATGATTAATTAAGTCTCCAAAAGAAAAACTAATTTTACTGCCTAATTTTAGTGAGTTCCAAGAATGCACTCTATTCTCCATAGTTTCAATTTTTTCAAAGGGCTTAACACTATTCTCATTTTCAATTGTTCTTTTGGAAAAATTATCAATTAAATGAATTTTATATTTTTTTTTAGATAAATGCATAGCAGTTGGCCAACCTAAATATCCATCTCCTCCTATTATTAAAATTTTCATAAAATTTATTTTAATTTTTTAATTACCTGAAATTCAGTAAGTTTCCAAGCATCTTTTGTAGAGCCGCCTATATGAGGTGTAATTACAATATTGTAATTTCTCCTATTTTTAAAGATTATATTTTCTTTAAGTTTAAATTTTGGTAGAAACTCTTTATACAAGACATCAGTTGCATATCCTAATATTTTTTCTGATTTTAAAAGTTTAATTATTATTTTTTCATCAACCACATCTCCTCTAGATGTGTTTATTAAAAAAAAAGGTTTTTTAATTGACTTTTCAATGGTTTTACCAAAAAATTTAAAGTTTTTTTTTGATGGTATGTGTAAAGTAATAATATCTGATTGAGCTATAATTTTTTTAAGTAATGATTTATAATTTTTCATTTTTATGTCACAAACATAAGATTTCATTTGAAAACCTTGAGATATCTTTTTTACAATCTTTCCCAATCTACCATATCCGATAATTCCAATTTTTAATTTTGATAACATTCCATATCCACCAAATGGTCTTCTATTAAAAACTCCTTTATCTAAAGATCTGATAGCTTCGTAGTAATTTCTTGTAATGAGTAAAATTAATCCAAAAACATGTTCAGCAGTTGGAGTTATTTTTGATAAAAATCTTTTTTCATTTTCCAAACAGATAATAATAATCTTTTTTAACTTACAATATTTGCTATCTATAAATCCCTTACTAGTAGTAGAGGAAACTAAACATCTTAAATTTTTAAATTTTTTTAAATAATTAGCAGAATAATAATTGCTAGGATCACAATAAATTAATGAAATATTTTTTTTTTTTAAAATATCTAATTTATTTGAGGTATCAAGATTTTTTGTCTCAATAACATTAAATTTTTTTTTTAGATGAGATAAATTTGCTTTATCCATATTAATATTTTTGAAATATAATAATGTTTTTTTATTCATGAAAATTTTTATATTGAGATAGCGAATTTATATTTGATTTTAAAATATTGTATGCTTTTTCATAAGATTTTCCATTTCCGTATAATAAATTTGCTTTCTGAAGCTGATTATTTTTAAAATTTTTTGATTGGGAAATTTTAATTTTTTTTTGAATCTCATCTATATTAAACGATGAATGTAAAATATTTTTTGAATAAAGTCTTCCCTTCTGTCTATTTCCTAAATTAATGAAGGGTATTTTTAAATATGTGCTTTCAATTATTCCTGAAGATGAATTTCCAATAAAAAATTTTGAATTTTTGAGTAATTCAATAAATTCTTCATGTGGAATATATTTATGTATAAGAAATTTTTTAAATTTAGATGAAAATTTTTTTAACTGATTAATAATTCCCTCATGACCAATATCTGAGCACGGATAAATACAAATAATATTTAAATCTAAGTTTTTGAGTGCGTATAATGAATTTTTGCAAAAGGTTGCATTTTTTTTTGCTGAGATCCCATCTGGGTGCAACATAAATACTGCGTAATTTTCACTAATTCGATATTTTTTTTTTAAAAATTTTATTTTATCTTTTTTAAATTTAATTTTTTTTATTGAGTCAATATGATTATCACCAACATTAAATGAAAATTTTTTACTTTCTCCCATTTTTCTTACACGGTATAAACTTTTTTTATTTGATGTTAAATGAAGATTGGAAAGTTTGGTTATTGAGTGTCTAATTTTTTCATCTAAATTTCCTGACAAATCCCCACCTTGAAAATGACAAATCGGTATATCAAAATTTGTAGAAACCAAAGACGCAACTAGACTTTCCATTCGGTCACCATAAACTATTAATAAATCAGGCTTTAATTTATTAAAAAGTTTTGCTAGTTTACTCAATAAAGTCGACATTGCTATAGATCTGGAAAGTGAGTCATCTTTTTTTGCTTTTAACTTTAATTGAATTACTGAATTTGCACCTATTTCTTTTTGACAGTGTAAATAGGTATTTCCAAATTTTTTATTTAAATGCTGATCAGTCATCAGTACTTTTAAATTAAAATCATTTTTTTTTTTAACTAATTTCAAAAATGGTAACATTGCATCGAAGCCACCTTTCTTACCAGATAAAAAAACTATTTTTTTCTTAGAAATCATTAAATTTTAATGCAGTGTTAGCTTTAATATTTTTCTTTAATTTTTTTTTATTAATTTTTGCAAAATCTGAACAATTTAAAAAATTACCCGGCCTTAAAAAATTTATATCTGATATTTCTAGTTTTTTTCCTTTTTTAATATCTTTTTTAGCAAAAATACTTCTACTTGCCCAAATTCTTGATTTTTTTTCTTTTGTCGATATTTTTAATTTCTCTGAACCTAATATTTTTTCAAATTTTCTTATTTTTCTTATCATTTCACTTAATTTGATTTTGTCAAAACTGACCTTCCAATCTTGTGCATTTTTAACATTAAAATCTAATGAAATATGTTTTTCTATAACTTTTGCTTCAAGCATAATTGATCCAAGAATTGCTAAATCATGATCAGTATGATCTGAATATCCAACAAAAAAATTTTTAAAAATTTTTTTAAACATCTTAAAATTTTTTAGATTAATATCTTCGTCAGGGGTAGGATATTGAGTGTTACATTTTAAAAAAATTACTTTTTTGAACTTATAACTAATAAAAAAATTTCTTAATCTAATAAGATCCTTTTGTTCATGCATGCCAGTTGAAATAATTATTGGCTTATTTAAACGAATGATACTTTTTAAAAATTCAAAATTTCCTATTTCCCCAGAACCAATTTTTATTGCTCCTATATCCAGTTTATCCATCCATTTTACAGCTGTAGCTGAATGTGGTGTACATAAAAAAATAATTTTTTTTTTTTCTGAATATTCTTTAATTTTTTTAAAAAAATTAAAATTCACCTCTTTTTGTTTCATTCTACCAAACCATTTTTTATAGTTATGGTGTATTAATTCTTCTGTTATATATGACTGAAATTTTACAGCATCTGCACCAGAATCTTTGGCTAAATCAATTAATTTTTTTGCTTTTTTTAATGATCCAAAATGTGAGACGCCAGCCTCTGCTATTACAAATACTCTGTTATTTTTTTGAGATACCTTAAATTTATTAATGAAAATGTTATTTGCCATCATTGAAGTATAACGTATTTTTTAAAAATTTTAAGAAATAAAAAAGTAATTTAATTTTTTTCTAACAGAATTTAAATAATTACTTGACTTTTGTTCAAAGTTTGAACATTAATCTGTTAAAGTAAATCTTTATGAAAAAAAATCCTAATGGCCTTCCCTTAAAAATAAAATATTGTACTGAATGCAATTTATCTAATCAACAACCAACTTCAATTAATGAATATTTTCATATTCACAATACGAAACAAACAACTGTTACCTTTGATGAAAATGGAATTTGTGCTGCTTGTAATTTTAATAAAAAAAAATGGGATAATACGATAAATTGGGAGGAAAGAGAGAAAGAATTAATTGAATTATGTAACAAACATAGAAAATCAAACGGTGAATATGATTGTATTGTAGGAGTAAGTGGTGGCAAAGATAGTGTTTTTCAATCGCATGTTCTTAAATACAAATATAACATGAATCCTTTAACCGTTACTTGGTCTCCACATTTATACACAGATATAGGATGGAAAAACTTTCAAAACTGGTTACATGTTGGGGGCTTTGATAATTTTTTAATATCTAATTTTAAATAAAATTCTTTATTCTAAAAATATATTTCTTCTTAATGATAATAAATTTAGAAAATATTAATAATTACCTAATATTAAGTGATTTTAATATTTTATTTGTAAGTGGATCACCTGCAAAGAAACTTTGGGGACTTTTTTTGCCTAAAATTTTTTCATAAAAAATAGGAGAAATTCCATTACCTGGTCTTATTCTCTTAATGTTTTTTTGTGAAAACTTATCACCTTTTTTAATATTTTGAACTGCAAATAAGGATCTCCTAAACTGCTTGCTTTTATCTTCTGATTTATTTCTAAAAAAAAATTTTTTTTTTAAAAGTATATACGCATTATTTATTGAGTCTTTATAGTTTTGTATTTCTTTTCCTTTAATTGAAAATTCTATATCAACACCTTTTTTTTGTCCGTCTAAAGCAATGTGTTTCTCAAAAATTTCAGCCCCTTGGCTAACAGCTAATGAAGCTACCAAGTTTCCTTTAGAATGGTCAGATAATCCAACCTTACAATTAAATTTTTTTTTTAAAATTTTAATGTTATTTAGATTAAAATCCTCAATCTTTGATGGATAATTACTTACACAATAAAGTAAAGTTATATCCTTTGCTCCATTTTTTTTTGCAAATTCATAAGTTTCTTTAATTTCTTTTAAATTAGCCATACCAGTAGAAATAATTATTGGTTTTTTTGTTTTGGCAACTCTTTTAATAAGTGGAAAATCTGTCATTTCAAAGGATGAAATTTTATAAAGTGGACACTTTAATTTTTCCAAAAAATCTACCGCCTCTTCATTAAAGGGGGTACTAAATATCTTTATTCCTATTTTTTTTGCATACTTAAATAACTTTGGGTGCCATTTCAAAGGAGTGTGAGCTTTATTATACAGGTCCCATAAATTATATCCTTTCCATAAACCATTTCTAATTTTAAAGTATTTTTTATTTGATTTAATAGTCATGCTGTCTGCTGTATACGTTTGAAGTTTTACATAATTTGCACCATTAACTTTTGCACATTTAATTAATTTTTTTGCCATTTCAAACTTACCACAATGATTTGCTGATATTTCTGCTATTAAAATTGGTTTATTTTGCATATAATTAGATTAATAAATTTGGGTATTTATAATACAAAAAATTAAACTTTAAATATTATAATTTATTTTTTTGAAAATACTTTCAATTTTTAAGTAAATGATATTCTAAGTTAACTTTTTAAAATGATAATAGGTAAAGAATCAAAATTTGCGCTAGTTGGACACGGCTATGCATTGTATCATTTATACCATGAATTCTTGAAACATAATCTAAAAGAACCAATAATAATTACACATAAAAAAAAATTTCATCTAAGGGATATCAAAGAGTCAAATAATAATAAAAATCTTTATAGGGATATTTTTGAATTAGAAGAAAAAACTAAAGTACACTATGTAAGTGACATTAACTCACAACAAGTATTAGATATCCTTAAGGTAAATAAAGTTACTCACATCTTCTCTATCTCAAGTAGATTTATTTTTAAAGACAGAATACTAAATAAATTTAAAAATAAAATTTTTAATATCCATGGAACACTATTACCAGAAGAAAGGGGTAGTGGAACTTATACTTATAGAATAATGAATAGGAAATATTTTTGTGCCGCAACAATACATATGATTGAGAAAAATTTAGACAAAGGGAATATAATTTTACAATCTAAAAAAAAGAAAATTTCAAAAAAAAGTTTACCTATAGATTTTATAATTAATACTAATAAAGTTTATATGGACTTAATAAAAAAATTTTCTAAGATAATTTCAAATAAAAAAAAAATAAATATCAAAATACAAAAAGAAGTAAATGCATCATACCTTCCCAGATTTTATACTGACAGAATGGGGGCTATAAATTTTCAAATGGATGGTAGGTTTATAGAAAGCTTCATTAAAAGTTGCTCAAAACCATACTCCGGGGCATTCTGTTATATAAATTATAACAAGCCATTAAAGATAAAAATATTTAATGCTAAGTTTATAAAAGGACATTCTCAGCATCCATTTTTATTTGGAAAAATTCATCATCAAAATAAAAAACAAATTAAGGTTATTGTTAAAAATGGTTTTTTATTAATTGAATTGAAAAATATTAAATTTTATAACATGAAAAGTAAACTATTGTTTTTAGGAAAAACTCTTTATAATAATTTTTTAGATTTACATTATTCGAAAACACTCAGAACAAGTGTTTTTGATTATTGATTAAAGGTTACAGGCTTATTACTTTTTTCATTGTTTTGTTTTTATAAATACCCCTAGTGTCAATGATTAACTTAGACTCTTTAAGAATTTTTCTATAATTAAATTTGCTATGATCAGTTAATAATATAACACAATCATAAATTTTATAATTTTTAACATTTGTGGTTTTGTATGATTTATTTTTGACCATAATGTACTTTACATATGGGTCAGAAATATCAATTTTAATATTTTTTTTTAAAATAAGCTTTTTAAATATTTTTAAAGAAGGAGACTCTCTTAGATCATTAACATTTTTTTTATATGCCAATCCTAAGATTAAAATTTTTGTTTTTCTTTTATTTGGTAAATTTTTTAAAATTCCCTTAATAATCCATTCTGTTACTTCTTTATTTACCTTTGTGCTTAAATTTATGAATCTTGTTTTGTAGTTATTTTTTTTGGCAAGCCAAGTCATAAAAACTGGGTCGATGGGTATACAGTGGCCTCCTACTCCTGGTCCTGGTGCAAATTTTTTAAAACCAAAAGGCTTTGAGGCTGCTGCCTCTACAACATCATGGATATTAATATTTAATTTATTAGTTATCATCTTCATTTCATTAACTAAACTTATATTTACTGCCCTAAATATATTTTCAAATAATTTAGCTGTTTCTGCAATTTCAATAGTTTTACATAAATAAACATTGTCAAAAATTTTTTTATATAGAAAATTTACTTTGTTTGCACAGCTTTTAGTGTGTCCAGCAATTAACTTAGTTATAGATTTAAGTCTCATTTTTTTATCAGTTTTGTAAGTTCCTGGGTCTATTCGTTCTGGCGAATAACCTAAATAAAAATTTCTACCAATAGTAAATTTTTTATTTAGTGCACTTTGAAAAATTTCTCTTGTAGCACCTGGATATACGCTGCTTTCTAAAACTATTGTTTGATTTTTATTTAGATATTTATAAATTTTGTTAAATGCAGAAATTACATAGCTCATATCTGGAGCATTTTTTTTTAAAGGTGTGGGCAAACAAAAAATTATATAATTACAATGTGATATATTTTGTAACTCTGTCATTGAAAAAATATTTTTTTTATTAACATTTTTTAATTCGCTGTTTGATATATCTGAAATATATGAGGAATTATTTTTTAATAATTCTATTTTTTCTTCACTTAAATCAAATCCATAAGTTTCAAATTTTTTTTTTATCAATAGTAAAAGAGGAAGACCCACATACCCAAGTCCTATTATGCCAACTTTAGTTTTTTTATAATTCATAATTTTAATTTAATCTTTCAAATTTACTATGACAAACTGGTCCTTCTAATTTTTCATCAATTAATGACTCCTTATTTTCAAAACTTGCTATTTGTTTAAATAATCCATCTAAAATATCAAAATATCTATCTAACAAAACTTTTTTATGTTTTACAGATACAAAAATTGCATTTGTTGCCAAAAAGTTATGTTTTAACATTTCTTGAGTAATAAAAGTTTTGTATTTTAGCCAATCCTTAGAGGGTATGCTAAAACTAGATAAAGCAGGTATGCCCGCAACTTGAATATTTAGATTGTTTCTGTCAGCTAAAATTTTCCATTGTTTTTGAATATTTTTTCCAGTTTTAGTAATTATTTCCCAGGATTTCATTTTTTCCATTAACTCTAGAGTTTTTAAAGCTGCAGTTGGTCCTGATCTTTCGGTCCAAAATGTGCTGCTAATAAAACTGTTTTGAGCAGAGTCCATTATTTCTCTTTTTCCAATTATAGCCGATATGCCATAACCGTTTCCCATTGCCTTTCCAAACCATGCCATGTCAGGATTAACACCATAAATTTTATGCAATCCTCCAAATGATTGTCTAAATCCAGATGAACACTCATCAAACATTAAAATTATATTATTCTTGTTACATAAATTTCTAATTTTTTTTAAGAAATTATTTTTTGGTTGTTGATTTCGTGTCACCTCCATTTTTACAAGCCCAATATCATGTTTGCTTACAATTTCCTCTAATTCATCAAAATTATTATAAGTAAAAGGAAAGGATGTATTTTTTAAAGATTTTGGAACACCGGTTGGATTCAGTCCTGGTAACAAATGTGGCTGTAAACTATTTGTACCATTCCAGTTTGCTGAAAGATACCAATCGTGCCATCCATGATACCCACAGAAAGCTACTTTGTCTTTACCACTTGCAGCTCTTGCTATTCTAACTGCTATTGCACTTGCTTCACCCCCTGTTCTAGCAAGTCTTGCCATATCTGCCCAAGGGTGCATTTCAATAAGTTTTTCACATAGCTCAACGTCTTCAGGGCAATTTAGTGTACTAAAATTACTTTTTGAAATTGCCCTTTTTACCGCATTATCAATACTGGTATTGGCATAACCAAGAATATTGGCTCCTATTCCCATTAATGAAACATCACAATATTTTTTATTATCTAGATCCCAGATATTGCAGTCCTTAGCTTTTGTAAAATAAGCTGGCCAGCTTTTAGGATGAAATAATTCAGGTCTTTTTGACAATAGCATATTACCACCTGGTATTATCTGTTTTGCTCTTTTCCATAATTTTTGAGTTTTAGAAATTGTAGAACCTTCATTCCTTTCAATAGAGTTATTAATATTATATTTTTTATTTTTCTTAACAATTTTAAGTACTTCTTGCCAAGAAAAGTGAATATCAGGTTTAAAATGTTTAAAAATAGAATTAATAACTTTTAAATCCAACTCTTCATCTAATGACCATCTCATATTAGAGAGATTTTGTTCATTAACAACATTATGTTTTTTAAAAATTTTAGAAGATTTAATAAAAGTTGTAACATGTTCTTTATCAAATTGATTTTTAACTTTTTTAAAAGAGGTCTTTAAAGATTTTATATTAATCACCTCTATGTCAAGTCCGTCAGGATAAGTTGCAGGACAAACATTGCTTAAATAATCAACTTTTTTTTGTTTAAATTTTTTAATAAAATTATCTACTAATTTAGGATCAATTAAAATGCTATCTCCAGTGATTCTAACTACAATATCACTTTTCGACTGGATCGCACAATCATTATACCGTTTTAAAACATTTTCGTCATCACCAACAAAAAAGTTGATTTTTTTTTGTTTTAAAAAATTAATCAATTTTTTATTCTTTTTATTTTTAGATGTTGCGATTATAATTTCATCTATCTCTTTAGATTTTTTTAATCTTTCATGCAGCAATTCAATAGCAGCCATTCCATTAATTTCTTTTAAGATTTTTCCAGGAAGTCTTACAGAGTTGAGTCTCGCTTGAACTATTGCAATAATTTTTTTATCTTTTTTTACCATTTTGATGGGTTAATTAGATCAATTTCTTTACTGGCATCAATTTTATTTGGATTAAAATTTATATAGTCACTCATTGATATTAATTCTTTAAACTGAGATGAAGAATCAACTCCTAAAATTACTTTGTCTATATAAGGATTAGATAGAGCATATTGCAGACAGATTTCAACTTTTGATTTTTTTAATTTTTTTGAAATATTTTCCCAGTTATCAAAATATTTATTATATTTTACGAATTTTGAAGGTATATCTTTTTTGTTCATGGTTAAAAGCCCCTGTAAAAAAGTTGATCTAGTATGAATTTCAATTCCTAATTTTTTAAGTTTTTGTAAAGTATTTAACTTTATTGTTCTTTGATCAAAAATATTAAAAGGAAGCAAAACTAGATCTATTTTAAACTTACTCAAAATTTTGTTTAACTCTTTTATTGTGTATATCGAAACACCAATTTTTTTTATTAATCCTTTGGTTTTTGCCAATTTTAAACCTTTATATATTTGTTCCCCATCTTTTTCTAAAAGATATTTTGAATTATGAATATGAAAACAATATAAACTTTTAGCTTTTAATTTTTTCATTGAATTTTTTATACTTAAATCAACCCATTTAAGTTTATTCTTTGGTGGTTTAGTTGCTGGTAGTTTTGTTACTAATTTAAATTTAGAAAAATTTGCATTCCCAATTCTTTTCTCGCAGTCTCCATAGGCATAAGCTGTATCCAATAAATCTATTTTATTAAATTGAGCGATTTTTTTTATTTTCTTAATTTCTTTTAGTGAAACCTTGCCTATTTTGTTTGCTATACCATAATTCAAGCCAAATTGAAGAGTTCCAATACCAATCTTGCTTACTAATTTTTCCTTTGTAAAAAAATTTTTTTCATTAATTAACTGCTTAATACCAGATTCAAGATTGATCCTAGGTTTAAACTTTGTATCTTTTTTTATTTTTTCTAGATCTGGATATCTTTTAAAAATTTCCCTCTCAAAAGTTCTGTCACTTTTACTGAAAGAAATTTTTTTAATCTTTAATTTTTTTCCTGAAATTTTAACTACTTTTTTTGCTAAATTAAACATAGATATGGGTTCTTGATTGTTTCCAATATTATACTCTGTATTATTTTTCCCATTTCTAATTACTTCCAATACTCCATCTGTAGCATCTTGGACGTTACAAAAAGACCTTATTTGCTTTCCACTTCCATAAACCAATAGTTCCTTATTATCCTCAATATTTTTAATAAATTTAGATATTACAAAGTTATCTTTTTGACCAATTCCATAAACATTAAAAAATCTAATAATATTATACTTTATCTTGCCTTCTTGCGCATAACCTTTTAGATATTTTTCAGCTACAATTTTACTTGTTGCATATATAGATTTATTTTTTAATTCTGCATTTTCATTTATTGGGAATTTTGTTTGTTCTCCATAAACCTCTGATGATGATGAAAAAATGAATCTTTTAACTTTCATTTTAATTGCCATTTCTATAACTTTTTTTGTTCCAAATACATTGGTATCTAAACAATCTATTATGTTTTTATCAGTGTTTTGCACTCCTAAAGCTGCTGCTAGATGAATGACAATATCACATCCTTTCATGGAGCTCTTAATCATTTTTTCATTAAAAATGTCGGCTTTAAAAAAATTAAAATTTTTGCTTTTTTTGATATTTGGCTCTTTTAAATCTAAACAGTTTACCTGGAATTTACCGTTCAATAAATTTTTAATCATTGAATTTCCAATAAAGCCAGCACCACCGGTGACTAAAATCTTTTTCATAAAGGAGATTGTATATAGGTAAATAATTTTTTTATCTAGCTATAAATATTTTAATTATGGTTTATTTAAAGGATACTTTTTAACTAAAATTAAACAGCCTGTTATATTGAGTTAATTAAATTCCACTTATTATTTTTACCACTTTTCCATATCTCATTATTTCTATGCTTATCAACTATCGTCTCAAAAGTTTCTTCATTAATACCTAAATAATCAAGAACCTCTTGAAAATTTCTTTCAGGTAATTCATCGTCATATTTCCTTGCATTGATTGTTGCTTTTTCTCTCGACATTTGATTATTTTGTACCATTCTACAAGAATCTCTTGTTGCTCTACCAAAACCAAATTTAATATATTGCATATAATAATATAATGAATCTATCTTATCATCTAAGCTATCAAAATTTGTAAAAGTTCCCTGGGTTCTACCTTGCTCATCAAGTTTAAAGTTTGGTATTCTTTTTTGGACATACTCATAATTTTCAAGCATGCTCCATTTGAAAAAATAACTAAAATAATAAGCCGTTAAATTCACTTCTTTTAATTCTTCTTCTGATGGATAGATATATGGTGACAAATCACTCAGTTTTATTTCATTTGATGTCCAGTTTTCTGGATAGTCTCCTATCTGGTGTTCAATAACTTCTCTTAGATTTCTCTTTTTTGTACTCTCGTCATCTAAAACTAGTCCTCCATACTCACTTTCTCCATGCTCTGCATAAAAAACTGTAGGTATTTTATATTTTAAGGCGATTTGCACTGGTCCAGAGTTAATCCCTGCATCCCATGCTATTTTTGGGTTTCCTCTTTCCAAAAAAAATCTTTTTGATAACTTTCTCGCAACTTTTGGGTTAGGATTTAAAAAAATTGAGTCGAATCCTAATTTTAATAATTCTTGTCTGTTAAATTGTCCACAAATATTTGGTATTAAAGGAGAGAAAGTAACTAAAAGTGGATTTAAACCATATTCAAATTTTAATTTTAAAGCAATGGAACTGGAATCTTTACCGCCTGACCATGGTACTACACAGTCATAAGGACTATTACTTTTTATAGCCTTATTTTTAATATTTTTAATTAATTCTAAAAATTCTTCTTTTCTTAAAGTCCAGTCTATGATTTTCTTTTTTTCACTATGAAGGCATGCATTACAAATATTATCTTTATTAATTACAATTCTTGGCCTTGTGTCAGGCATGATGCAGACTTTGCAAAAATTTATCATATTGCTATTTTCTTATTTTAATATCTTGAGCTTTTAAAAAATTTTTTACAGATAGTATACTATCTTCTGTAAAGTGAAAAATATTTTGTGTACAGGCTGCAGATATATCAGTTTGCTGAAATAATTCTAAAATATGGTTCCAGTTGCCAGCTCCACCTAAGGCTAAAATAGGACAGTTTATATTTTCAGAGAACATTTTAATTAAATCCAAATCGTATCCCAACAGGCCTCCATCGTTATCTATACTGTTTATTAGAATTTCTCCTGCTCCCATTTTAATCATTTTTTTTGCTAACTGTATTGGCTCTTCCTGAATATTAATTCTTCCACTATTTGTCATGACATTCCATTGATTTTTTTCGTTGCTCCTTTTGCAATCAATAGACTGAATAATAGATTGATTACCATATTTTTTTGAGATTTCATTAATTACTTTTGAATGTTCTATAGCATGGGTGCCCAATAAAATCTTATCTGCTCCAGATTTAAAAAAGTCATCTGCATCCGATAATTTTTTTATTCCACCACCTATAGTCAATGGTACAAAACATTTAGAAGAAAAAAATTGAATTATTTCAAAAAAACTCTTACTAAATTTATTTTTTGAAATATCTATTATTAAAATTTCATCTACACTCCACATGTCTACAAAGTTTTTAGTATACATGTAGTCTGGCTTGAAATTTTTAGTTCGAAATAAAACCCCATCTAAAAAAGTTAATGATAATACAATTCTTTTTTTTAACATTTAGCAATTTTCATTAAAATTCTTTAATAGCTTTAGTCCATTCAGCTGACTTTTCTCTGGATGAAATTGTACTCCATAAATATTTTTAAAATTAACCGAAGAAATAAACTCAATTTCATATTTGGTTGTGGAAATAATAATATCTTTATCAGCTTTAACCATTGCATAAGAGTGCGTAAAGTAAAAATCTGAGTTATTTTCGATTCCATTGAATAAATTATTCTCTTTAGAAAAATTACATTCATTCCAGCCTACATGTGGGGTCTTAATATCACTCAAATAATCTTTGAAACATTTTATTTTTCCATTTAATAAATTTAATCCTTTAGTATTTTGATGTTCATTACTTTCAGAAAATAAAACTTGAAAACCTACACATAAACCTAGAATTGGTATGTTTGATTGAATCTTATCTTGTAATTTTATCTGCAGTTCACTTTCATTCATTTTTTTCATAAAATCTCCAAATGCTCCCACACCTGGCAAAATTATTTTTTCAATTTTTTCAAGATCAAATGATGTTTTACATACTTTAAAATTCAGATTTAATTTTTTTAATGCAGAATACAGTGACCCTAAATTCCCAGTATCTAAGTCTATTATTCCTAACATTTTTAATTAAAGCTATCTTAAGATAAATTATCTATCTTGTAATCTTTACAAGTTTTTTTACAATTTTACTTACTTTTTGATCATCAGAATATATATTTGCCATAATTTTTGCTGCACTTTTGGGGTCATGTTTGAAACCTAAACGTAATATATCCATCCAATTAACATTATTTTTTTTTCTAATATTTTGAATATCATTTATTAATTTAAGAGTTGTGAGATATTTTAAATTTTTTTTTTTCATTCAAAAATAATTATTTTTAATAAAGCTTTTATTAAAACTATATATCATACAATTTAAATTATCATATCTTTTTATTTTAACCTGAGGTTTTCTAATAATTTTCCAAGAAAATTTCTTATAGAAGTTAACAAGATTTGCTTGGCAAAACAAAATACCAACTTTTTTATTTTTTTTTATTATATTGTTATTTAATTCCATTAGAATTTTAGATATTTTTTTTTTCCTAAACTTTTGAGATATAATTACAGTGTCAATCAATAGATATTGGTATCTTTTTTTTCCAATTTTAGTATTTTTTCTTCTTAATAATGTGTATCCAATAATTTTAGATTTTAAAAATATACAATTATGAATATCTAGTTTTTTTACGTTTTCTTCAAACCATTTTAATTGTGATTTAATGTTATACTTCCAAAAACTATTTTTAAGATTACAAATTTTTCTTATATAATTTTTAGGTAAATATTTTGTTTTTGCAGAAACTAACTTGTAGTTTTTTAAACTATAAATTTTATTTTTTGAATTTAACATTTAATAATCACTTTAAATTTTAGCAAGCATAAGGCGCATAAAAATTTTAATTAATATTAATTTCATTGAATATTAGATGCAAATATTAATTTATTTTAAAAAAAAACCCCAGTTGTTTAGACTGGGGTTATAAAATAAAATATCATTATCTTTAAAATCAGTATACAAAATAGGTGGCCAAGTTACTGTTAAAGGATTCATTTTGAACTTATACTTTAGTAAATGAGCAGCATATACGCTATCTTTTCCACCACTACCTGGAACTAAACAGTCATATGATCCGTCATTTCTTCTAAATTTATCTAAAAGTTTTATTAGGTCTTTTTCTCTTTTTTTCCAATTTATATTTTTATTTTTAAATTCTGATTGTAAACATCCATCGCATACTTCTGATTTATTGAAGTTTATGTACGACGCTCCCTTTCTGTTTTTAGTATGTTTAAATTCTACAGCTGACACTGGGTATTGGTTTGAATTAACACATCTTTTACAGAATTTTACTTCCTTAGGTAAGTTGTATAATACTTTCATATCTTTTTATTTAATACTAGTGATTTAAAATTCTTATATATTTTTAATCCCTCAATACCACTTCTTTCTGGATGAAATTGTACTGCGGATATATTATTTTTAGAAATAGAAGAACAAAAATTTTCATCTCCATACAATGTTTTAGTTAAAATTATGTCTTCGTCTTCAGGAATAACAAAAAATGAATGAACAAAATACATATATTCCATATTTTTTATAGTTTTTAATAAATTATTTTTTGGACTAAGGTTATTTTTATCAATATTAATTTTATTCCATCCTACATGAGGTACTGGATATCTTAAATTATTTTTTTTTATGAATTTAAATTTTTTAACTCTACCATTAAACACTGATAATCCCTTAGTTTTTCCAAACTCATAGCTTTCAGAAAACAATAATTGCATTCCAAGACAAATTCCTAGAAATGGCTTATTATCTTCTATTGACTTTTTTATTACATCTTCCAATTTAAGAGCTTTTAATCGACTCATTGCCTCAGAAAAAGAACCAACTCCTGGTAAAATTATTGACTTAGCCTCAGATATTACTTTTTTATCTGAAGTTATTTGAGATTTAAGGTTAATTTTTTTACATGCAGAATTTACACTATGTAAATTGCTTATATTCAAATCAACTATAGCTACTTGCGTCATTAAATTCTTGTTGATATGCCATTTCTAAGCAATTTTTTTTTTAATAGATTTATAGAAGTATTTTCAAATTTTTTGTATTTAGTTTTTTTATTAATAAATTCCGTGTTTCCCTCTTCAAAGTTTGTATTTTTTTTTTTCAATTTAGATAATGAATTATAGTGAATTAATGATGCTATGGCTACCGCATCTGCACCTGCTTTATTAATAACATTTACAACATCCTGTGATTTACCTGCACCCCCATGTGCAATTACGGGAATGGATAAACTTTCACATATTTTTGAGATCGTATCAATTTCAAAACCTTCACCTGTACCGTCATTATCTATTGAAGTAAGTAATATCTCGCCAGCACCACGATCTTCAATTTCTTTTGACCACTTAAATATATCAATCCCAGTATGTTCCCTTCCATTATCAGTAAAGGCTAAATGCTGGCCCTCTTCATTTTTTAAATGTTCTATTGCAATAATTATTGTTGAAGATCCAAATTTTTTAGCTGCCCTATCAATTAATTTAGGATCTTTAATAACACTTGTATTCAATGATACTTTGTCAGCACCACTATCCAGTAATTTTGAAATATCATCCAAGCTTTTTATTCCTCCACCAACTGTAAGAGGAATTGAAATTGCACTAGCAGTTTTTTCAACTAATTTTAATAGACTATTTCTCTGGTATAAGCTTGCAACTACATCTTGATAAAATAGCTCGTCAGCTCCATTCTTATAATAATAATCTGCAAATCTTTCTGAAGTTCCCAATACTCTTAAGCCCTCCATATGAATACCTTTTACTAAATTTGGACCCTTGGTGTCCATTCTAGCAATTATCCTTATATTTTTCATTCTAGATGTTTTGATCTTTTAAATAATTTTTCTTAGCTTTTTTACCTAAGAAAACATCCCATTTGTCTGGAGATATCCCAAAACCAGGTCTTTTTGTTGTTAAATTTTTTTCAGTAAGTATTTCTCCTTTACGAATGTTTATTTTTGCAACAATTAATTTTTTTGCTTTTTTTAATGATCCAAAATGTGAGACGCCAGCCTCTGCTATCACAAATACTTTGTTGTTTTTTTGTGATATCATAAACTTGTTAATGAAAATGTTATTTGCCATAAATAAAGTATATCGTATTTTTTAAAAATTTTAAGAAATAAAAAAGTAATTTAATTTTTTTCAAGAGAATTTAAATAATTACTTGACTTTTGTTCAAAGTTTGAACATTAATCAGTTAAAGTAAATTTTATGAAAAAAAACTCCAAAGGTCTTCCACTAAAAGTAAAGTTTTGCATAGAATGTAATATTTCCAATCAACAACCAACTTCTACTAACGAACATTTTCACACCAAAGATACGATACAAGATACTATAAAATTTGATGAAAATGGTGTTTGTGCAGCTTGTAATTTTAACAAAACAAAATGGAGTGACAAAATTGACTGGGTTTCACGAGAAAAAGAATTAACTGAACTTTGTAATAAATATAGAAAAAATAATGGTGAATATGATTGTATAGTTGGTGGAAGTGGAGGAAAAGATAGTGTCTTTCAGTCCCATGTCCTTAAATATAAATATAAAATGAATCCACTTACCGTTACATGGGCTCCACACTTATACACCGACATAGGTTGGAAAAATTTTCAAAGCTGGATACATGAAGGAGGTTTTGATAATTATCTTTATTTTTCAAATCCTAAAATTATGAAACTGGTAACAAAGGAATCAACTAGAAGACTTTTTCATCCTTTTCAACCATTTATCATTGGTCAAAAAACATTTGTAATAAAAATGGCTGCTAGATTTAATATCCCATTAATATTTTTTGGGGAAAACCCTGGCGAAGGTGGTAAGAATATTTCTATCAATTCAAAAGGTCATTCATTTGATAATCCAATCAAAAATCAAGAAGGATACACTTTAGATCCTTTAAAAGGTAAAAATTTCAAAGAATCTTACCTAGGGGGAAAACAAGTTCAAGAATATTTAGATGATGGTGTGAGATTGTCTGATCTACAAAGTTTTGCTCCAATAGATTTTAACTTAGTAAAAGAAAAAAATATTTCAATTTATTGGCTAGGTTATTATTTAAGATGGATACCTCAAGAAAATTATTATTATGCTGTAGAAAATACAAAATTTGAGGCAAATAAAGAGAGAATAGAAGGCTCATTTCAAAAATATTCTAGTATGGACGATAAAACTGATGGTTTTTTTTATTATACTAGGTTTATAAAATACGGGGTAGGGAGAACAACACTTGATGCTGCACAAGAAATAAGAAATAAACATATTACTAAAGAAGAAGGTAAAGGTCTTATCAAAAGATATGATGGCGAATACCCCAGCAAATATGAAAATGAATTTTATGATTATATATCAATGACAAAAAATGAGTTTTTAGATTTAGCTGATAAATTTAGACCAGATCATATTTGGTTAAAAAAATCTAATTCTTGGGAATTAAAAAATCAAATTTAATTAAATTAATACAGATTTTACTGGCAATTTTTATTTGAATTATGATTACAAACATTATGGTAAAGCATATGATTATGATCCAGGAATAAAAAAAGTTGATAGTACTGATATTATGAATTTATCAATATCTAAAGATTTTTTTAATAGCTATATCACATTACAAGTCTCTAATTTACTTGATGAGGTTTATCAGCGTCCTGTAAGTTATCCTCAAGATGGTAGGCAGATAAGATTTAGCTTTAAGAATTCATTTTGAAACTATTAATGAGTTATCTATTATAAGGTATATTTTTAACAATAATTTTTTTAATTGTTGTAATTATTAAATACTTTAATAAAATTTCCCGATGAATTATTTAAAAATATCAATAGGAATTTTTATAGTTCTTGCAACAAGTAGATTTGTTCCACATCCACCAAATTTTACAAGTTTAATTGCACTGAGTTTTTATGTGCCAGCTTTACTGGGTGTAAGATTTATTTTACCTTTGGTAATTTGTTTTATTGTAACAGATTTTTTTATTGGATTTCACTCAATCAGTTTATTTACTTGGGGAAGTGTAATATTTATAGGTTTGTTATCTAGATACTTAAATAAAAGTATTTTGAGCAGAGTTTTAGGAGCATTAGGAGCCTGCTTATTATTTTTTATAATTACTAATTTTGGAGTTTGGACTCAAGGATCTTATGGTTATAGTGTTAATGGTCTAATATCTTGTTATGTTCTTGCATTACCATTTTTTGGATATTCGTCCATATCTACTCTAATTTTTTCATCTATCATAGAAACTCTTTACAAATTCTATAAAACAAAAACTTATATAAAATTATAGGTAAAGTTTTAACAAACTAAATTAGTTTTGAAGACCTGAGATACTTATATTTTTTTCTGTAACTAATTTGTCATTAATTGCTTCGTTTGCCTCTGAAGAAATTCCTGATCTAAATAGTTTATTAATATAAACTCTTGATAATATTCTTGAAATACCTTTGGTTGATGCGCCAAAAATTTTAATAAAATTTAAAATTACTTCTTTTTGGTTGTCGCTTAAAACAAATTTAATTTCTTGTTTAATGTCATATTCATAATCTGATATATCCTTTGCGTTTACATCATCTATAAAACTTTTGATATTATATCTAAAATCACTTTTTGAAATTTCATTAAATTTAGAAAAAATATTTTTAATACTATTTCTATGATAATCGACACATTCAGATACAAAATTAATATTTTCTTGGCTATTAATTCCATTTTCTTTAAGTATTTTTTCTGCTGCCTCATGAGCCAGATCCGATAAATCGTCAACTGCTCTCACTATTGCCATTGACTTGTAAGTAAATAGTAAATTATTTCCAAGTTCTCCATCGATATATTTTTTTACAATTCCCTCTTTTCTCACAAAGTTCCAAAGATCATCAGGGTTTTCCCATAATTCATTTCTTGTTGCATCAGTAAATTGGTCTGATATTTCTTGAAAATCTTTACCAAACTTTAGATCTTTCAAAATCTCAATCCATCTCCATATAGATAATTTTTTTATACTAAAAAATTTTAATAATGATGAAAAGATTCCATCGTTATAAAATAAAGTTATAATTAAATGCAAAGATCTACAGGACAAATAATCATCGTAAGATAGTGTATTTGATGAAACACAAATTTGTTCTATTTCTGCAGATACAACTTCTTCACCTTTAACTTTAAAATTACCATAGCATCTAGGAAGAATTCTATATTTAATTTCCATTCCATATTTTTTTACACTCTCTAAAGTAGACATTTCGCTACCTGGCAAAATCATAAGCTGAAATAAGTATAAACTATTAAACCCAGCTTCAATTACTGTTTTAATTGTGTTGAAATGGGCTTTTTTTGAGTCTCCAGGTAGCCCCAAAATTATTTCACTATAAGAATTAGCTCCGATTTCTGAAGCTGATAATGCAAGATCCATTAAACCTTCTGCAGAAATATTTTTTCTTTTAATATTTTCTTGTACTTGAGGGTCTAGACTTTGAACAGAACCAGATAATCTTAAAGCTCCTCCAATTATTTTTGAGGTTTCTAAAATTCTATGCTTAACATTTTTTCCTGTAGCAACATTGATATAGTTTGGCCATCCATATTTTTCTTGGGTTTTAGCTAGCTCTCTTGCTACATTTAAATCCTCTTTATACATTCCAAAATTTGAGTCAGCTATAAACAGATCATTTCTTCCACCCTTTTCTCTAATAGACTTCATTTTTTTACCAATATAATCAAGTTCAGAACTAACTTTTTCAAGACAATATTTATTTATTTTATTGTAATAACCAACACCTTCTACACAAAACGTGCACGTAAAGGGACATCCTCTATTTGTTTGTACTAGTGGCATTAATGTTCCGTCAAAAAATTCATCTAGTCTTCCATCTAAATATGGAGAAGGTATTTCCGACAAATGTTTAATTCTTTCAGCTGGGGATGTTAAGATTACTGTTCCATCCTCTAAAACACAATGAGCAGAAGGAACTTTAGATTTTTTTACTTCTTCTAATTGAAATTTTTTTGCAACTAATTCCTCAATTAATTTTACAAATGGAATCTCTCCTTCTTTAACAATATAAAAATCTATTAAGCTATTTTGTTTTAACCAGTCATTTTGTTCTTTTTCAACAACAGGGTAATTAGGGCCTCCAAATACAATTACTGTATTAGGTGACTTTTTTTTTACAAGTTTCACAAATTCATAACTTAAATTAAAATTCCAAACATAGTTTGCAAAACATAAAACCTCTGGGAATCCCTCTTTTTCTATTGTATCACAAAGTTTTTGTGGATATTTAAATATCTTAATTGGGTTTAGCCATGGAAGTTGTTTTTCAGTATACGTAGCCAAACAACCTATTGCCATAGGTATTGTATCTGAGGCTACAGTCTGCTGTGTATAGGTAAGATCACAAATCCAAACTTTCGGATTTTTATGTGAAAATTGTTCATCAGTTTTTTTCATATATTTTAATAAATGATTATAGGTTAAGTATATATTAAACTTTTTAAACCATCTAGTGGTAAGAAATACTTAATTTAATTGCAAACAGTTGCTAATAAATAGCAAATATTTATTTAGTTTTAGTCAATATCAACTCTTAAAATTTTTTTCAGTGCATAAATCAAGCCAATTGAGCTATTAGTACTGGTCAGCTACACGCATTACTGCGCTTCCACATCCAGCCTATCAACGTGG
>MDSY01120137.1_pt1 | contig 23010 bp, 12 predicted proteins | sample 811131 | NCBI WGS metagenome assembly MDSY01 (sample SAMN05326643, study PRJNA326480) | marine metagenome | isolation source: seawater | place: Atlantic Ocean: South West | collected 2010 | reverse complement strand
TATATTTTACAAAAATTGTAATATCATCAACATTTTCTTCTGGTGGTAAAATGTAATTTACAATTTTACCTACAATTTGAGAATTTTGTCCTCTTACTCGTGTACCTTCACCAGCAACTAAAGCATCGAGATATATGCTAACATCAATTCCTAGATGATCACCATTTACCTTACATGAAAAATATGTACTATCATACGTAACAGATCCAGGTATAACCATAGATCCTTCTTTGAATACATGATTACCAAAAGATTCAACTTGATTCTGTAATATTGATTGAAGACCTGTTAATTCTCTTGCTTGAACTGGATACCCAGGTTTAAACAAAACCTTGTAATAATTCTTCGCCTTATCAAAATCATCGTAATAAGGACTTATATTTAAATTAGTCTTTTGTGGCATTTTACTTTAGAATTCCAGGATGATTTTAACGTCTTCTTTTTGTCGCTCATTTCGAGCAATCAATGGTCGATGGTCAATATAAACCAACTCCCCTGATCCTTTATTTATCTCGGATTTCGCCAACCCTTCTGTGAAGGCCATTCCTAGATCAACTTGCTTATTTCCAGTAGGATTAGTTGTGATTCCAGTATACTTATTATTGATATAACCCTTAAATCCAGAAGTTTTTCCTTCAACAACACCATCAGATGAAGTAAAGGAATAATGTCTACCCAATGTAGATATACCAATATAATCTGTTTGATCCTGAGATCCACTATAATTTAATGATCTATCAGTAAAATATTTTAATACTTTAGTATCTTCATCAAATGAAGCAACATATGCTCTTGCTTTAACTGAAGCACCAGACAAAGCATCAGTTTGTGTTTGCTCAATTACTTCACCTACTTGTGGATTTCCTGTCACTTGTTGAGTTGGATCTTGACTTAATTGATCATCTTTAAATAACATAGCATCTAAACATGAAAACTGATTTTCATTAAAGACTGTTACTTGATCAATCTTAGTAGGATTTTTTACTATACCAACTACAGCAAATTTAGTATCTACTGGGAAATCTTTAGTACTATCATCAAATCTAGCATAAATTAAAATCTTATCGGTTCCCAATTCTTGATAAATGTCATAACCATGTCCTCTACTTGGAGGAATAATAGGAACTAATTTAGCACTTGATCCACCTGAATTGGTATTAACCGCACCCAAATCAACTAATCCATAACTATATCCCTTACCACCAGAAGTAACGGTTATATCAGTAATATTGCCATCAGAATTAACATCAACTCTTGCTTTAGCACCAATTCCATCACCAACAATGTTAACTTCTTGTCCAGTTAAATTTGAATAAGATTTTCCAGCATCTTCAATATATACATGTTTAATTTGGTTATTATTTAAAATAGAATCTCCATTTTCTCTAACTGCTCTTATTTGAGGATCTGTGCTAGTTTCCCAATCATTAGGAACAGCAACATATTCAGTAGAATCAAATTTAATAATATCACTAGGTGAAACTGTAAATAGATATTTCCACAAATACCCATCACCACTACTACCAGCTTTAGATGGTTCTAAATCAGTAAATGTTGGCTCATCTTGAGATACATTTCCTTTAGCAGTCTGAGATGTATTAGAACCATATCCACCATTATCAATACAAATATAAACTTTGTATTCAGAGTTCATTACATAATATCTGGATCTGTATAACTTATTTGCTTGAGTATTTGGACTTTGATTTTCACGACTATAATCATCACGATAAATCTCATATCTTTCACCAGCTTTCCAGTCAATTCTCTTAATAACTCTTCTTATATTCTTTGCTTGTATTTTCTTACCAAACATCATAATATCTCCAACATGAGCATTGCTGGAAAAACTATCAAGTGGTCTAGGTGTTTCTGAAGACTGATTCCAAGTTTCGGATCTACCATACCCTATAATACCACCCTCTTTTGTTTGGGTTGGGTTTGGCAAACCAATAAAAACGTAGTAGTTATTATTTGTAACAGAATCTACAAAATTACTAGCGTTAAGTATTCTAAATTGGTCAGTAACAATCGCTGGCATCTTAAATATACTTTTATTGTTTATTTATAGTCATTATAATACTTGTAATCTAATAGCACCTGTATTCCTCAATCCTTTAAGAGAACCCAATACATTATTTCTCCTTTGAATTGTTGGGAATGTAGATAAACCAGAATCAATAGTAAGTCCAGTTACACCAATTGAAATTGGACTTGCTTCTCTAGTTGTGGTGTCTCCATATAATCTACCCCAAGTAATTTTACCCAAACAAGTAGTTACCCCAACATTTCCAGTTAGATATCTACCTGTAGAAGCTAAACCTACATGGTTAGTTGTACTTAGTACATTACACTTAATCTTGGCAACCTTATCACCTGCTACAGTTATTGAATGTACCTTGTAAATATTATCTAGGAAGGTTGTTCCTATACCAACAATTGAAGTATCATGACTATCAACAGAAGTAACACCATCACCAATAGATGTTTCTTTAACTAGAATTGGATATCCTGCCTGAAGTAAACTTGCTTGCTTACCATCAGTTACGTTAAAGAAGAACTCAAGAGCAAGTGGATGTCCACCAGTTCCAACAGCAGTTCCTATACCTGTAATAATACCAGTAAATCCTTGTCCATACTTAATAAGATTAACATCTTCAGTCTTATATAAAGGATTTTCAATTATCACTTGAGGTGCTACCTTATATCCATATCCAGAACTTGTAATTGTTAATGCTGTCAAAGATCCATTTGAAATTGTTGCTGTAGCAGTAGCAGTAGATCCAATACCAACACCAATTTCTGGTGGATTTGATATTCTAACAGTAGGTGTAGTCAAATAACCTTTACCATTGTTAGCAATTGTATATGAAGTAACCTCAGTATTTCCAGTACCAACATTATTACCCAAAACTAAAGTAACATCTGCAGGAGTTTGATCTGGAGCTGCTGGCATTAAGATGGTATCTACAGCATCTACTGTAACACCATAACGCTCAGAACTAGGAAGACGAAGTGGTCCTTCTTCATAGAAGAAAATTTCAGCATCATCTACAAATATTCCATCTTGTAAATCAAGACCTATACCAGAATCAATTTTAACATCTGAAATAACTTTTGCTGTAGGGTAAACACAGGGTTCAATAGATTCTCTATCTTTACTTACTAAACTACCTTCAATAATCTTATCAACCTTCTGTTTTTCCCAATCAACTGGTCTCCATATAAAATCATCCAAACTATCAATACCTGGACCTGTATAAATGTCAGTTTCAAGAATATCAGAAGATAATATTTCTTTAACTGTTCTATTTCTATTTTGATCTAATCTACCAGGAACATAACGAAGTAATCTAATATCATCACCTGGTTTTATTGTTTCTTGAATGTCGATAATCTCAACATCAATACCTCTTTGTCCAAGATAGAAGAATATATCAACTTTATCACCTGTATCAGGTGCTTCAGTGAATGTAAATGTAGCACCACCTTCAAACTGATAAGCGATACCAGGTGTCTGAATAACACCATTAACAAAAATAAGTAATACTGCATTCAAATCTATATCTGAAGATATAGAATCATTTTCATCAGTTTCAAAACTTAATAGTTGTCCATTAAAGAATAATGGGAATCTTCTTCTAACACCATTCTGGAGATTTTCGATATTATCAATAAAGTCAATTTCACCAAACTGCCAAGCAGCAAAGAAATCATTAAAGATTTCAACAACTTCAAGTTCAAACTCTTTAAGAGGTTCTCTTAATTCTGAAGATGTAACCAATCCAATAGGCTTAAATCTATCACCAACCTTAAATGAATGACCAGGTCTTGATATAGCAAAATCTGATATTTCAAATAATGTTGATCCTATACCAACAGCAGTTGAAGCAGATCCTACCTTTATGTTAAGCAATAGGTTCTCACCAGTATCTGTAGTCTTACCTACACCTAGTCTAGAAACACCAACTATAGGCATATCTTCATAAACTGGTTGAGGAATCATTAATTCTGGATTTACATATCCAGATCCACCATCCACAATAGTAAATTCTAAAGCACCACCAGTACCAGCAGGAGATTTACCAACATTTACAGTAAATTTCTTAGTAGAAACAATAGTCTCTACACCCATAAAGGTATCATAATATGGATCAGTTGTTCTTGGATAAGCATGGTTTGTGGAGTACTGATCTTTGTTACACTGGAAAACTAAAGATCCAGTAGCAAATTTAACTCTATTATTTGCTTTCTGAATGTTATTTTCTACAGAACGTAGATATTGATGTGCTGAAATATTTGTAGAAGGTAGTGTTGATAATGCTTGAATTTCAATTTTATCAGCACCGTCAATTGTAATTTGAACCCACTTATTAGATAAAGGATCAGTACTTCTTGGATAAGAATGCTCACTAGCATAATTGTCCTCAGAACACTCAAAGAATATAGAATTATCTTCTAACTTAACCCAATCACCATTAGATAATCCATGATTAATAGTTGTAGTTATAGTACAAACACCAGCTCTTGGGTCATATATTGCAGTATTTGTAGATAACGTATCTGAAGCGGTAAATCCATGAGCATTAGCAGTAGTTACTGTCATAATACCAGACTGAGGATCATAAGCAGCAGTATTAGCAGTAAATGGACCACCAACATCAGCAGTTACACTTTCTATCTGTGCAGGTTTTCCAACATTACATGTAATTTTTTGAGCAGTTACAGCAGTAATTGCTAAAGGAGTATTATATGCTGGATCAGTTGGTCTTGGATAAGCATGATTTGATCCATGAGAATCAGCATCACATGTCATGATTATTGCTTTGGGAGCAATAGTTACTGTATCACTAGTAGTGAAACTATGATTACCGATTGTTAATGTGAAATCTCCTGTACTTGGAGTATAAACAGCATTACTAACATCTCTCTTAACACCAGCAACAGTAACAGCATCACTTATAGAATCAACATATTTGTGTGTTCCAATAGCATTTACAAACTTATGTCTATTTGGTGCTACCATTGCGGTTACAACTGCTCCAGTTCCTGCTCCACCACCAGGTCCAATATTGGTTAATAGTGTATTCTGTGAAGCACCAGTAATAGGTAAGAATGTATCATATGCAGGATCAGTTGCTCTTGGATAAGTATGATTTCCAATGAAGTTATCTTTAGAACACTTAAAGGTTAATGAATTGGTAGCAATCTTCATTGATTTTGTTGCTCTCACACCCTTTGCTATAGATGAAACATAAGTATGTGGATAGAAACCACCAGACTTAACAGCACCAGTAGTAGCACTGACAAATGTATGAGGATCTGTGTTTGTTGAGGGTACAGAAGTCAATACTTGTAGTGTAATAGAAGTCTCTGTTACCGATTGAATTGGAATAGCAGTGTTATAATAAGGATCAGTAGATCTTGGATATGACTTTTCAGCAGCAGAACCAGTAGCACCACCAAATCCACAACTAAACTTCAATGATAATGGATCTAATCTAACTCTTTCACCAGCTTTTAGAGTATGAGCTCCTATTTCAAGAACCATTAATCCAGTATTTGGATCATAACTCGTACCTGTTAATTGTGGAGTCCAACCAACTAATGGACTCATTCCAACCTGAACCTCAAACTTATTATTATTTGCTTGAGAAACTAATAACCACTTATCTCTTGCTGGATCACTTAATCTTGGATAAGGATGCTCTGTAGTATTACCATCCATATCACATTTGAAGGTAATTGCTCCATCTACAAACTTAACTTGTTCATTATTAGTAAAGACTCTTGGAACAAATACACAACCATCAGTAGCACTTACGAATAAATGAGGATCTGTATTTGTTGATGGTGTTGTTGTTAATACTTTTACAGTAATTGTTCCAGCTAATTTATCAGTAGCAATAACATTCAAATAAGTATCATATGCTGGATCAGCACCTCCACCAGCATTACCTGTTCCAGAAGATCTAGGATATGATTTGTGAGAATCTATACCAACCTGATTGTCAAAAGTACAACTAAATGTTATTGAATTTGGAGCAATCTTAACTTTATCATTAGTATCTACATCATGATCTCCAATTTCAAGAACCATATTACCTGTTGTTGGATCATATGTAGCACCACTAACATCAAAATTTGTACCAGCATATGCTGTTAAAATACCAACTCTAGCATCATACTTAGCATCATTAATATCAAGATCAACTGGTTCTGGTATTCCATGTACCTCTGTTGTGAATAATAAACTACCAGTTTCAGAATTATAATCCGCTAAAGTTGGATTTAGATTCTGACCCATGAATGATCCTGTATATGCTGTTATCGCATCTGTAGTAGCACTTACAAACTTATGAAGATAATTGATATCAGTAACACCAATAGAAACTGGTTCACGATATCCAGATCCTGGTGTCAACTCATCATAGAACGCATATACACCACCACCTTTCAAATAGTTGTGATGAATACTAGTAATACCAACATTAACTTGGAAACTTCTTTCTGAAGTTACTCCAACCAATGGAATAGGTCTTTCGTGATTTTGGAATATTGATGTAGTAACTCCAATATAGTTTAGTGATTGGACACAATCAGTAGTAGCACTTACAAATGTATGTGCATCTGTATTGGTAGGTGTTACTCCAAATAGTACATTAACCTTGAAAGTATCAGTAGTAACATCAGATATGTACATATATCTGTCATAGGCAGGATCAGTCTTTCTAGGATATGACTTTTCAGCAGCAGAACCAGTAGCACCACCAAATCCACAACTAAATGTGATTGATTCTTCTTTTAATTTAACTGAATCACCATTTGAAAGTCCATGACCAGCAATTTTTATAACCATATCACCTGTTGCTGGATTATATGTTGTACCAGTAATAGGTTGACCAATAGTGTATGTTGGGCAAGTAAAATGTAGATCTTCTAATTTAACTGTTTCTGGACTCTCTAAAGCAAAACCATGAACAGTATTAGTTGTAACTGTCATAATTCCAGTAACAGGATCATAATGAGCAGTCTCAATACCAGAACCAATAGGACCTACTGAAGAAGCAATGCTTACAATACTATCAAGTACACCATTAGTTTCTTTTGCTAAAACTCTAGCACCAACTAAAGGAGCATAACCAAGTCCAGTCGTTGATCCCATAGAAACAATGAGTCCACCTCTTGGAAGTTGATTTTGATTAATATCAAACTCAGATTCGATTTTTTGTCCATTTTCAGAACTAATTCCAGTAAATGTAACACTAGATACGCCAGCAGTAGCATTTCCTTCTATTTCATAATTATTACCTAAGTTGTTTAAAGTTAATGGTGTCTGGAATACCCCATTAATGAATAGAATTCCATTTCCAACACCAACACCACTAACAGTATTAGCACCACCAACAGTTAATGTGTATGTCTTACCTATTCCAGTAAAGGAATCTGAAATATCATCAAATACCATGTTGGTATCATAATTTGTCCTTAAGAATGTTCTACCACTATATTCTGCTCTAACATAAGGAATATTAGTATCATTTCTTCTTGATCTAGTATTACCTTTAGGTGGATCTAAGAACCATGCTGTACTATCAACAATATTGAATGAACCTCTATGTATTCTTACTTCGTCTCCAGCACTATGAGTAGAAGCATCAATTCCTAAAGCACCTCTCTTAACCCTAACTACAGGTATGGATGCCCAATCCTCACTAGAGTTAATTGTCGCATCAACTTCTGTGGCAAATCCAACTTGCTCAACCTTCATATACTCATTATTAATCTTTAATACATCTCTTGGTTGAACTGAACTAATTCCACTTAAAGCAAATTGAGAAATTCCAATACCAATATTAGAAGGTAAACTATGCTTTATCGCAGTATATGTAACTGGTTGTTGAACAATTCCATCAAGACCAATAACAGTTTTACTCAATTTCTTGGTCATCTCAAACTTATGAGCATTACCAGAACCATTAGTTGTTATTGTTATTGGATTTCCTACATCAATATATTCTTTTCTAGAATATATTTGGAATTTATCAGCACTACCTGCCTTAACAAATACTTTTGATGGCATAACAGTAACTAAACTACCATCAGCATCTAATGTAGCAGCGATTCCAACTGAAACAGGAGGAACACCAATAAAAGTAGATTCTGGTGTATAAGTTAATTCTTCATTTGTATTAAAGAAATGATTTGGTATAGCGAAAGTAGTTCCAGCACCTGGAGTTGAATCTGTTATAACCCTTGTAGTGTCTGTAGGATTAAATTTCTTAACATATATTGGAATACCTTGATATGTTAAATTGAAATTAACTTTATTACCTCTTGTTCCGTTAACACCATCATATGATGTTAATAATAGATCACTAGTAACAGGACCATATTGTAGAACATCTGGTTCATTAGCAAAATCGTTAATAGTATTAAAGACTTCATTATATGATTGAACCTCAACTAATCCAGTATCATCTGGATAGAATACTAAATTTACATTTTGAGTATCTGTTTCTGATCCAAAAGTACCTAAACCAGAAACTTCACCAATATGAGGATATTGAACAGTAATAGCATCATTATTCTGATCATGTATTAGAATTGGTTGATGTATAGCAAATTTATCACCCTGTCTAACTTTAATAATAGATTTAACAGTACTATCAATAGTTCTATCAATTGATGCCACAGTTACACCTGTACCAACTTCAGTTGTGTTATATGTTGATTCATACCTAGCAGTTCTTTCTGCCCCTTGTGGTTGCCCAGGAACGTTAAATCTATAGGTTCCTATACCAGCACTAGTTGTACCTAATCCAACAACAGATGTACTTAATCTTATAGTAGAACGCCTTTCATTAATACAATCAAATTTAATAGTACCAGAATCATAACTTGCGGTTAATATACCAACCGTTCCATTATCAATAATACTGAGAGAAGTCTGAGTTAAATCAGCATAAAGTTGAGATATTGATACATCACTACCATTAACATTAACAATTGCTTCTGTATAATCTAATTCACCAGTAACATCATCCTTAGCAACAACACTAGCATAGAAAGCATTACAATTAGTATCAGCAAATTCCATAATATTTGATGTACTAACACCAATAGGAACTGCTACTGGATCTAATCCACCAACACCGTTGTTAACGAAGTATGGGGTGTTGATAAATCCAAATTGACCCGTAACAGGTGTAGTGTAAGTAGAAGGTACTGTGGGAGCATTTGGAGTAGTATCAGGATTGATCTTTATTGTTGCTGTACTTGAACTATCAATACTTACAATCTCAGTAAGTTCATTACCTAGAGTATCCTTTATTAGACCCAAACCAGATACTGTAGTACCGATTCCGACCAAAGAATCTGTAGTAGGAAGTCCATTTACATGCTTAAGACCAAGAAGATCAAAATCAGTTGTTGTTAGTGTAGTTCCACTAATAGTTGCTGAGAACATTGTTCGACCAGCACTAACAGAAACATTGTTACCAATTAAATCAACAGACCCAAATTCTTTTGTACCATCTGTAATATTATCAGTATTAAATGAAGTCTTAAGGAGTTTAATATCATGATCCTTATCAAACTTATCTGTTGGGGTAAATAATAAAGTTTTTCTCTTAAAGTAATCAACATCAGCAGAAAAATCACCCAATTTCATATTAGAGTAATCTAATGATTTCTCAATCAAATAAGCATTTTCTGTAGAAGTTAATACTATTAAATCACTAATCTGAATATCAAATGTATCAGCATCAACAATTTGAACCAAATAACGAGCATAATTTGTATTAAGTTCTTCTATTTCTGTAAATAAATCCTGTATTCCTTTACTTGAGAATCTTCCACTTATATCATCATGTATCAATACTCTATTTGTCTTACACTTACTATAATCTGTTAATTTAGCATTTTGGAAATCAACAAACTTAGAATCACGAGTATTTCCAGATTCTCTTGGTTCAAAATCAATACCAAGATCAAAATCATTAATAGTATCTACCCTTCTCTCACCAACCACATCAAGAACTAATGTTGGTGTAGTAAAGAATGTGGATCCAATACCAACACCTACTAATGTAGTTTCAACAACAGTATCTGCAAAATTCTTGAGTCCAGCAGGATGAACCAACCTATTAACAGGATCTACAATATCATCCCATGTTTTTTCACTCTTAATGGAGTATGATAAATTTTGGAAATAATCATTATTGGGTGTTACTTGGAAATCTTCGCTTAATTTACCAGTATTATCAGTCCACCCATAATCTTGTCTATTGGAATAATCAACATTAAATTTAGCGTATTGGTTATCAATACCAACAACAGTAGCACTAGTTCCTGAAGATTCTCCAGCTATTCTATCTCCAATTCTAAGATTATCTAAACCATCTACCTTAATATAATCATCTCTTGTTTCAGTAACAGTAAGATCACTCTTCACAAAAGGATTTCCTTGACTAACCAATAAATTTTCACTAATTGTAAATTCTGCTCTCTTTTGATCAGTCTCAAATACTGGATAATTCTTACGGTTAACTATATTAGCATATCCAGTCTGATATGTTTTAGCAATTCCTGGATTTGTAGTTAAACCAACCAAATCAAATTTCAGTACATCTGGGTTTGATGAATCATAAGATTTAACCTTTAAGAACTGATAATCATAATCTTCTGAGTTATATCCTGTTCCTTCTGTAGAAATACCAGCAGTTGAAGAAGTCTGAGTACCAATACCAGATTCCCAACCCATTAATATACCTTCAACAAATATTTCATCACCAGGAGCAAATGGTGGAACATCATATCCATTGATCGGTGTTTCCATTACACATCTGGCAACAGTGCCTTCTGTAGTCATAGAAACAATTCCTATACCATTAGAATTATTGATAGTAATAACTCTATGGTTTACAGAATCTAAACCTTTAATTGGTGCTATTACGTTAATTTCAGATATTCCTTGGTTAGGAACAGTTGCCAGTAATGAAGTAGTATCAACAACCTTTTTAGATTCTGGGTTGAATAGGATTACATCAGGAGCACTTAAATATTCTGCTCCAGGATTAATAACTTTAATAGACTCAATTACATCTAAATCATCAACTCTAACAATAGGTGAAATATATGCCTCAGGTCTTAAAGTTTTATCAGCAGAATATTCAAATCCATAATCAATAATTCTTAAGTTATTAATTCTACCAATAGATGTTGATAATGCCACAACATTAGCATTTTCACCATCAGCACTAGTAATAGAAGTAAATCCAGGTATACTCTTATAACTAAATCCTTCAGAAATTGTTTTTATAGACTTAATAGGTCCAACTATATTTCCAGATTTACTAGAATACTCAAATAAATCACACTGATTATCATGATATTCTAATACTTCAGGTACTGATCTAGGAGAAATCTTAAATGTTTCATCATCAACATCAAATACTCTAAATTCTCCACTATAAGCACTATCTACAAATCTGATTTCTGAATAATCATATACACCTGTATCAGCAGTACTAATATACCCATTATGCTCAAGAGCATAATATAATACCGATGGACAAGCAGTACTGAATCCAATTGATACAGCAGCACCAACTACAGGACTAGATGAGAATGTTCCAACACCAACAGTTCCAACACCAACAACACTAAATGATGCTTGAACAGATTCTAATGGGTCATAACTGGTAGCATTTACAAATTCATTCTTAAATTCTCTATCATAGAAGAATTTTAATTTATAATTCTCTAATGAGGTTGAACCAACTCCAAATGTTAAATCTGAATTTTTAACAACTGTAATTGGTGGGTTAATTAATGATAAAGTATGCTTATTATTGCCTTGTCCAGTTAAATCTACTATTCTAGGAGGAGTTACTATAGAATCTTTATATGTTTCACACAAATTAATAGTATTTGAGTCAATTGTATGGACATAATATGCCCCAACAGAAAGACCACCAACTAAAGACGATCCTGATATTATTTCCTGATTATCATAAAATACCTTAGTACCAGTCTTATATCCATGATCAGGTATGGTGATTGTATCAGTGTTTAATACAACTGCGGTAGCATTGAAACTAACTTCATTAATTAATAGTTTCTGATGCTCATCATTAAATGAAACAGTTAATGGAGCAGTGGATCCAATACCAACAGCAATGTTAGGGACAACATCTAAATCAATTAGATCACCTACTGCCAATCCATGAGTAGTTGTATTTGCCAATGCTACTTTTGTAGTAACTGTAGAAACTACTCTATCAATATTAGCAGTTAACTGATCATGATCAGATTCTATTAGATATTGATAATTATTATCACCATTACCAAAGAAGAATAATCCACTTTCGGTACTGGCAGCACCAACATTAGTAGCAAGACCAATATAATCAGTACCTTTATCTACAACATATAATTCTGAAATAGCGGTTGATTGGTCTGGAATATAGAATTGGTTTGATGCATCATCATCTCTACTAACCAAGAATGAAGTAGCAGTTAATGGTTTTGATAATTTAATCTTCTGCCCATTACTAAATGGATGACCTGGTAAGTAAATGCTTTGTTGAGGGACATTTGTAGTATTTGTAATCTCACCATACTCATAATCAATTACTGATCCACAAGTAGTACCTAAACCTACAGACTGATGACCATTAAAATGTACTAAGTCATTTAATTTTGAATCAAAATAATTAGATTTGACAGGAATACTTATTCTATTGTTTAATACATCTATCTCAGAACTATAAGTATGACCAATACCTGTTCCATATCTTTGTACCCTAATTATCTTTTCTAAACCATATAGGTTTAATACTTTAAGAGTTTCATCACCAACTCGTAAAGAACCACCAACAGATACAGTATTTGGTATAATATTTACGTAAATATCCTCAGTTTTTCCATTTGGATTATTATTGACAGTCATTGTCTTTGCTAATCCAATAATATCGGTACTAATACCAACCTTAAATGAGTTGTTTAATTTGTAATTAGCAGTACTTAATCCAGAAATTAATACAGTATCTTGATCATTTAACTCAATTTTTGGTAAAAAGTGTGCTTCAACTGTTTGGGCATCTTTCCAAATGAGAGTAGCATTCTCAAATGTAGTTAATTCAGTCTTAATATTAGAAACACCAATACCAACAATACGATCAACTTGACCTCTAGCACCACTACCACCAGTACCTTCATTATCAAATGAAGTAAAATCACCTACCTTATAATTTTTTCCACCATCTAAAACTTGGAATGTATCTACAACACCCCTAGTTACAGATTCAATAACTGATTTTTGTTTAATAATTTCATTAGATTCAATAATAAAATCATTATTCGCATACCTATCATTTACTTTATATGGTAAAGTATTTCTAGAAAGAGTTGAATTATTGAAATCAAATTTCTGATTTAAAGAAAGATTATCAGAAATAAATGGTGATCTATAGGTTTTTCCTATAAAATATGGATATTGTGGATTTTCATTTTCATCTAATGTCGCAAAATAAGCATAAACACCATTTGGAAACTCAGGTGTTTTACAAAATCTACCATTATATTTGTCTAAATCACCACTACCATCAAATTTATAATCATCAAGAAAATATCCAGAATCTTGCTCTGGGCGATCATACCAAGTGTTATCTTTAACATATCCAGATTTTAATCTCTTAACTTCACCAATATCATTTGGTACAGAATAACCAAAAGCACCATATATTGGATTTCCATCATATGCCCATCCTATTAGGGGTGAATGAGTACCTATACCAGCATTATTAATACCAGAGTCACCAAATTCATCTCTTAATGATTGGTCATATGCCTTTACTTCATATATTAAACCATCATCTCCACTAGGTTCTAAATGAATATTCATACCTCTCTTCTGAATATCATCTATCTCCAATCTTCTTATTTGTGGACTTAATAACCCGTTCTTTCCTCTAGGATCAACATAAACATTAGTATCAGTTGAAGAATATCCAATACCAGGATTAATAACAACAATATCATCCAATTTACCATTAGAGATAATTGGTCTTAATATTGCTCCATTACCAGTAGGACCTTCTATTTTTATATGTGGTAATGAGTTATATTCTTGACCACCATTAAGAACAATAATATCTAAAATCTTACCAGCATCTATAAATGCCTTTATTTCAGCACCTTTTCCATTTATTATCTCAACGTCAGGTTTAATAATATGATTAATAATGGATGAACCATAATTACTACCATTATCATAGGTGTATGCATCAATTATCTCACCTTCAATAATAGGAGTTATTTTTCCTTCATATGATCCAGTAACTGTTGTGGCAAAACTTACAGTAGTTTCTATTTTGATATCAGGGTATTTGAATATTTGATATCCAGTTCCAGTTGATCTTAAATCAACATATTTTCCTCTTTCAAAATCGGTTCTTGCTACACCAACAGCATCAGATTTTGCTAATCTAAAGGAATTAGCATCTATCTTAATAACAAGATATGACAATGAGGTATCCAATCCCTCAATAGTAGTTCCATCAGTCGAATATTCAACAATATCACCATCTCTAAATCCATGATTTACAAAATTAATAGTATCATAAGAAGTAGAAATTCCAGATGGACTTACTGGTAATTTTCTATATTGATAATCGTAACCAGGATTAATAACTTTTACAGAATTTAACGTATTTTTAGCTTCTGTTCTAAACTTATGAATACCAGCAGCAGTTGTTGCTGTAGAAAATCCTATAGTATTAATACCAGCTACACCAAATGTAGCCTCTTCAGGTCTCTTAAATAACCTAATTCTCTTTGGATTAAGTACCTTAACATAATAAGGTGCTCCATTTACAAGATATTCTGTTACGGTTGTTGCTGCTGATTTAAATGGTGTAATTCCAATAGCATCTTGACCATTCTTATTATAATAAATTAATTGCCCATCAACAAAATTATGCTCAGATTTGAATGTTATAGTCTCTTCTTGTACATCCAATCCACCTGAGAAGAAGATATCTCTACTATCAAACTCAACTTCTCTATATCTTGGTCCAACTACTGGTTGTAAGAAGCAATCCTTACCATTACCACCAGTCAATCTTACTGAAGAAACATTATCAATATCAAAATCTTGTGGATCTACCAATATTTCCTTAACATTTCCCCTAATAACTGGTTCTACAAGTGCTGTCGTACCAATACCAACAGTTCCATTTGGTTTTATAAAGGTATTAGCATTTCCTACTCTAATTTTAGGTGGATTAACTACATCATATCCTTCACCAGAATTATATACTTCTGTTTTTTCAATTGGTCCATAAGTTATAAAATCATCATTGGTGTTAGATCTTAATTGAACACCATTAATCAATAATCCAATATTTTTAGATTGTTTTTGCTCTTTTGAAGGTATATTTAAATCTTGACCAAGAGAAAATTTTCTTAAAATATTGTTTGATATTATTTCTTTATTGTAATGATCTTCTAATGTAAATGTATGCGTTGCATTTGGATCTGATGGTTGATTAAATTCTTTAGCAGCATCTCTTTCAATCGCATTAATTGTATCATATAACCTTATAACCTTTTCAGTAGAATCTGATTTAACAAAATACTTAGATCCATTATTCAAACCAAGAAGTGGTTTGTCAGAAGTATAAATTATCGAATCTCCAGTACGGAACTTAACCTTCTCAGCAAACTTAATCTCTGTAAAATCAATCTCAACCCCTGTTAGAGCATTAATAGTACCTGTTTGTATATTAGGAGGTGCTCCAGATGGAATAGTGCCATTTAATGGTTCCTGATTGATCTTATGACTTGATAATGAGTTAGAAGCAGCATATCCAAAATCATCCCTATCAACATAAACATTTAAAGTATCCGCAATAATCTTATTAGTACCATCAGACAACTTTATTGCATTAGGATTTCCAGTATCATAATTTGCTTTCCTTAAATTCCTTCTTATATCATAAAATACAGAAGAATGTGGTTCATTAGCAATATAGTTAACACCTTCTCCAGTAAATACATAATCACTATCAATCCTCTTAACTATACCACCACCAACTCTAATATTAGTTCCTCTGCGAATAATATCAAAACTATCACCAACCTTTAAACTAGACTTATCAATTTTACTTAAAAAGGTAAATGATGTTGTACCACTATTAATTGATCCATTTATTTCATATCTAGAACTTGTATTATAAATCCAAGAATTAGCAAATATTTGTTTATATGATTGAGTAGTTTCTGATGGATTTTGAATAAATTCACCTACATTCTTTACAGTTATCTCCTGTCTTTCTGAAATTAATGCTATATCAGACTCTGGAACAAAATCAGATACTACTCCAGTAATTCTTAAATCAACTCTCTTACTTAAATCACCATTTTCATACCCAAATATAGTTTCGGTTGATCTTAAATCACTAGCAATTCCAATATTACCAGTTATATCACTACATCCAAAGAATTGATTAACTGTTTTAGAGGTATATGTAATAATTCCAACATTACCATCAAGATAATCTACTGTAAAGTTACCAGTCTGCCCAAATCCAATAGTACTATCTACCGAAACAATAGATTCACCAGGAACAACTTGCTCCAATACCTTTGTTTTGCCAGGTATAGTAAATGTACCTTCTATTAAATCTTTATCATTAAATCCTACAAAAAGAGATAATTTATAATAAAGTTTATTATCTCTAGTTAAAACTTCAACTTCTGATACTGAAGCATTAGTTCTTAAATCAGTTGATTTAAATATTGTTTGTCCAACTAAATTTTGAGCTTCACCATTAAGAGCATCAGCAATAATAATTTCTCTACGAATATATTCAGCACTTGATGGTTTAACCAAACGTTCTTCAAGATCTATAACTTCTGCTTCAACACCATATAATACTTTAAAAAGTATTCTAATCGATTCTGCAATACCTTTTGATTGGTAAAATGATCTAGCATTCTTTATAAAATTACCAACATCAATACCATCAGCAAACTTATTATCTTCTAATCCAGGTAAAAATGTCCTCTTTATCTTCTTATAGAACTCTTGTAAGAATAAAACACTAAGATTAGTAACTGTAGATTCGTTAGCATGACCAGAGGCATTGGTATCCTCAAATACTAAATGCTCACTATTAACATGATCTAAAGATGATGATATACCAACATGATGCCCAGTAACTCCACTAAATCCACGAATACATCCAGTAAAACTAGTATCTGTTTTTCCAGTATATGTAATAATTTCATTATCAATCTTTAAAAGACCATATGAAGAAGGAAATCCCTTAGTAGAATTAACTAGAATTTCTGTTTCAGTTATGACTACTTCTTTAGTTAAAGTAGTAGTTCCAGTAATAACTTCAGGAACTAAATTGTCAACTTTAATATACCGATCAAGATTATCAAGTAAATCTGCGTTAGCACCTTGATTTTCTTGGGAAATGTAGTAAGTTTTTAATAGTTCTGTAGCTAATGGAAAATCAGCAACCACAAATTCGGGTAGCTGACTCTCAATAATCCTATTTACTTGAACTCTCTTCTCAAATTCTATACTCATTCTACTTTCTTTCTAGTGTTCCGTTAGAATAACTTGAAGTGTAATAATCTCTGGAGAATACAACGCCTGATACATCTTCACCCGAAGCAATTACATCTTTAACCATATTTATCGTACTATTAGATGTATCAAATTTTAGGTATAAATCCTTCAATCCAATAACATCATTAGAGTCAGGAAACGCTTGAATTTCAACTAGATTGTTAGCAGCAATTGTAGATGTTATGTTTATAGTGTTAAGTATGATTTCACCCTTTTTATAATCAACTATACCAATATCCTTGGCAACGATTTTCATTTGATCGTCAGTATCCTTAGAAACAATACAAATAACACCCTTTTCACTATTATCTAATTTACCATTTTCATTGGTATTTGGAATATCAGTCAAATAAACAACCTTTTTCCATCCAGAAATATAGAATCCAGTACTCTTAATATTATATCCTTCTGGATTAATATGGAATTTATTACCAAAACACAGTTCATATTGAGCAAATTGATTAATTAATGCCTTCAAATCTCTTCTAATTTTCACTTTTGTAATGTTAGAGGTGATTCCATCATCAACCCTATCAATAAGTTGATTAATTTTACTATATTTAAATCTACCACCAAACTTATTAATATCCACTGTATTACCATAAGTCTCAAGTGAATTTATTATTAATGATTTAAGTGTGGCAGAATCACTAACTTGTGAAGTATTGTAGTAAACCGTTGAATCAATCTCAACATATAGCATTTTAAGATCAATAATTTCAGAGTTTATACCAGCAATAGCGTAACTCTTTAATTTATTTTTAATCTGTTGCTTATCAAAATCAGAGACATAAGTACCATTTTTTGGTTTAATACTGATCTGTACCTTACCAAATTGTGGAGGTGATAGTTCTTCTCCACCAACAACAGCAATTGATTCAGTCGCAGGGTAGATTGTCTTGATTATTGCCTCATAATCCCTTGGTGTAACCGCCCTGTACTGTGCCGAATACAGTCTAGGAGCCAAATACTTGATTGATGCTATATCTTCGTTGTAGGAACCGTTACTGGCAGGTCTGACAGTTGTTACATCTACAGCAGCGATTGGTCTTATTAGAACACCATCAGGTCTACTAAATGATCCTTGGAAGTCAAAAACACTTGCTCCATTACTAGTAGGACCATTACTAACAATGTACTGAACAGTAATAATATCATCATTTGTTAGTTGCTTACCAAAATATCCATCACCAAACAATATTTCAACTCTTTCATCCTGAATTTCTTGTAATAGATAAATTTCAGAATCCTTATTTAAATTTAAAATATTATCAACTTTTTTAAATTCTCTACCAAGACTACCAATTTGAGAATTTTGTACATTTACCTTGATTGTTGAAGTATCAATTTGAGCATTATCTAAGATAAATTTCTGATCAGAAGGTATTCTAGCAACAAAATTACTTGTTAAATATGTACCTTGAATGACGTCTACCTCAAAATCAGATACCCTATTCCCTGAAGCATCAGTATATACTCTAGATGTTACTGGGGTTGTTATTGAGAATCTATATGTTGTATCATTTGCACTACCAACACACACTAAACCAGGATTTAGCGTAAGATGAGTGATTGTAGCAGTAGTATCTTCTATTCTTGCTTGAAAACTTATAGTTGCTTTTGATGAAGTAACGGAACGAGGAACATATCCAATGTTTCTTGCTAACGAAACTACATTTTCTCTTATAGTTGCTGAGTCTAAAAATACCTCATTTACTGCCAAATTCGCATTAAATGAGTTAATATACGTATTATATGCTAAAGTATCAATTAAAACAGAGAAATTTGATCCTTCAAAGTCAAAATCAGTGAAATTTGAGTTTGATTGAAGATAATTTCGTATTTGTGTCTTAATTTGACCGAAATCAAGGTCGGAAAACTGTGTATATGGCATTATTTTACCTAGTTGGTTCTAATATAAAGGCAAATCTCTGCCTTGGGAGAGGAATACCTAGAATATCATAAAAAACAGTCACTTCAAATGCATTACGATCAGGTGATCCAACGAGTTCTATGGATACATTTCCCACTCTAGGTTCAAAGTTACGTAAAGTTGTCTTAATTTGATCCTCAATTACCATTATTGTAGTATTTGAGTAGTTTTCAAACAAACTTCCACGTATATCAGTACCTAAAATGGCATTAAAAAACCTTTCTGTAGGTATTGTTTCTACTAAATTACGAACAGAACGCATAATAGCACGTTCATTCGTTAAAACAGGCAAATCTTTCGTAACAGGATGAGGTATGAAAGATAAACTTATGTCTTTAAATCCTCTAGATTGTCGTTTTTCTATTATCAAGATGGTTTATTTAGTATTACCTCACTTTATTTATACTCGATTTTCTAATTTTGTAAAATAGGTGCTATTTCCTCTCCAAAATCCTGAAACTGTATCTTATTTGAAGGAAATTCTTCAACCCAACCAGTCATTATGTACTTATTTCCACCCATTGGAGGGTTTCCACGGTGTGTATGAGTCCAAGGTGCTGGAAAAAGCACGAATTTACCTCTTTCTGGTGTAATGCGGCATTGCTGATATAGAAATTCCGTTTCTCCACCATCAAAATCATCATTTAGGTATAATAAAGTGACTAATTTACGGTAAGGATCCTCTGGATCAGAGTCATGATGCCACATATGATATCCTTGAGATGGACGAGTCTTCTGAAACTTAGCATATTTAAACTCAAAAGAGCGAGTATTCAAAATAGGATACTTTTTATAGTATTCTTGAACAGCAGCAAGCACTATACTATGCCATTCTCTAAAAACTTGTGTAATTGAATGTGTAATTTCATCTACTTGTAGTAAACCATTCACGTTTACTTGTTCATCTTCAACTATGTTTCGATTACTTCTAGGTCCTACAGCACCAGCGTCTACTAGTTTCTCATAGTAATCAATCAAATAATCACAATCAATATTGGAATGAAACTCTGAAATAAAGTTGTCATGATGAATGACGTTAAAAAAGGGAGAATTATTCATCTCCCTTGCCCTCTATACTTTTTACGTGCCGAATTACGAGACGATGCTGCGTATTTCGTATGCTTTCCTGTTCCTTGCCGAGTCTTCTTCGGGGTTGCCTGTATATAATCACCAGTACCGAATCCACCCATTTTTGTTTTAACTGCCATTAGTCATCCTCAATCATTTCAGTTTTTATAGAAGTTGGATCAGGCACACCACAGTTATAAAACTGCTGTGCCAAATCCTCTGTTTTATCAAAATACTCCTCTTGGGTTAATCCCTCAAAGGCAATCTTACCATCAATTAGAATATTATAAAGAGTCATTAGATTACCCTAGTCTTCTCATGACCTACACGAACACGAGGATCACACCAGATTTCAAAACCTGCCTCCTTCGCATCTAGGCAGAACGAAACGTCCTCGCCACACATATCCTGTACTTCGCCACTTTCAAAGACTTGCATCTTAGGAGCGAACCAAGGATAAGGCATTTGCTCATGCTCAAATACACCATTCTTAATAAGTAACCATCCAAACCCTGTATAATCCACGGTAAATGGTTTCTTTCTTTTCGAGATGCTTTCGATGGTTTCATGATTCATAACCCCACCATTCGTGCGGAAATCATCTTCTTCTAACCAATGTGCTACCGAGGTGGTTTTGCCGTCTTCAGTACAATACCAACCAGCAGCAAGATCTTTCTCCATTAATAGCACTTGCCAAAACTTCTCAGAGTTGAATACTATATCACTATCAATCCATAACTGATAATCATATTGTAACTTGCCGTCCCAAGGTTTCTGATTCGGTCCTCTCAGTACATTCGCACCGAGACATTTGCACCGAGCGAAGTTCACCATAGAGGAGTAATCCTGTGAGATCTGTATCGAAGCACCCGCCTGGACAAGATCGAAGCATAACTGTACAAAACTTTTTAAAAATGTATATGAGACTCCACGACCAGGTAAACAGAATACTACTGTTTTACCTTTGATGAGTTCTTTTGCTTTCTCAAAATCCCACTCTGCTTCTTTTTTTACCACAGGGGATTTCGCCTTAACTGTAAATCCTTTAGCCATAACCTACGTAATGTTATACCAATATTATATCCCATTATGTAGTCTATGTCAACTTAAACATAGGTTACGGATAACAACATCCTATCCTTTGTATTAGTGGGTGTTGAGCTACTGTGAAGAACTGAACCATCAAAAACCAACAACCGATTTTTCACACTATCAACCCTCTCACCTGTTTCAAATTCAGTAAAACCATCATTAGTATTCATATAGATTAATGCTGTTTTACAAGTTTCTCCGTGATCTATATGTCTATCATGTATAATTTGTTTTCCTTGATTCACATATAATAACACTCTTGCCCTGAATAAAAAGTCTACTTCCAGTGCCTCAAACAAATGTACAAAGTTATCATAGAGGGGGCTTTCTATTCTATACGCATGAAATAAACTATGTACAAAGTAATAATGATCTAAGTTTGCTCTTGGATCTTCAAAATTAGTTGCTACCTGATGTTGAAATAACCAAGGAAACTGTGTACCAGTTATAATACTATACAGGTGATCATAATATTCCTGTTGTAAAAAATTATCAATAACTTGCATCTTCTGCTATACCATCATCAAGTTCAATCTCTTCATATGTTAGTTCATCTTTAAAATATGACTGATATATCCTTCCCCATATCAACTTAAACTCATATTCATCAAGATCCTTGAAGAGACACTCTCCTCTTAGATAGATGTGATACGTACTAACTTTCTGTGATAATGAGTTCATCGCCATCTGTTTTAAACTTCAATTCTGTATCTTCAAACCAACCCTGATCATTAATAGCCCATTCAGGGATTCTTATATAATACTCACCAGATACTGTATCAACTTCTATGGGGCGTTTGTCCTCTGGATTATTTTTTAGCATTATGTGGTATTCTGTTTTTCCATTATATATTAAAACTTAATAATTCGCAAGTCAACCCTGTGGGCGTTTTTACACAGCGAAAAAAAATTTGAGTTCCATTGTAATATTGACCTCGCTTCCGTAACACTTTATAGCTTAGGGGATCCATTCGTTTTCAGGGCGGCACGGGGGGCGAACGCCCGACCCCCAATAACTGTGCCAATTCACGAAGTGGCACTACCTTCTAAGATCATTGCACGTCTGTCTGCTCTGTACTGTGCCTTAGCACGAACTATTACTGCATCCAGGTCTTTGACCATACACTTCCCAAGACCTCCTGCTTTGGTAAATGTCATGCCGCCACCTGACGACGCTCTCAGAACATGCCCCTTGATATTTGTATCAGTTGCTCTTACTGTTCCGATTGCTCTATTCATAGAGTGTTTTTGTTTGGTACTCACTTAT
>MDSY01031724.1_pt1 | contig 23012 bp, 22 predicted proteins | sample 811131 | NCBI WGS metagenome assembly MDSY01 (sample SAMN05326643, study PRJNA326480) | marine metagenome | isolation source: seawater | place: Atlantic Ocean: South West | collected 2010 | reverse complement strand
GCGGCGAGCCGTTCGAGAGGAAAAGTCGTGGTCGAGAGGGGTCACAAGACGAGAGGAAGAAGGAAGAGGCGCGCGCGAACGCGCGCGGGAGCGGGAGGGGTGCACGCACCTCCTCAGGCTCGGCGGACTTGGACATCGCGGCGACCGCGCAGATGTGCGGCGGCTCGCGTGTCAGGTCGACGCGTGTGAGTGCGCGTGGAACTGCGAAAGGGGAAGGAACGGGAACGGATATTCAGTGAAAAAAGTTGCAGCGAGTCCAGCAGATTTCAGCTTTAAAAAAGTGCATCACAAAACGCCTATCCGATACCACCTCAATCCCTAGCTCTCTTCTTGCCCTTCCCCTCACTTGTCGTGCCAAACACTTCAAACTCGAGCCCGAGCGCGTATTCCCTCCCTTCCGATTTCTCGCCCCACTTCTCAACACACCGCTCCTTGAGGTACGTCGTAAGCGCGTCGACGCACGGCTTTTCAAGTTTACCGACACCGGACGTTTTCTTCCCGCTACTCGCGAAGAGATTTTTCCACACCTGCGCGAGCCTGCTCAACAATTTAGCCGCAATGGTCAAATCCGCCGCCCACGTCAACTCGGGGTCCACGTCCAGCATCGCCACCGTCGCGGAGAACGCGCTGGCGAAGGCTTTGTCGTAATCATTTTCTTTCAATGCCCTCTCCGCGCCGTCAATAATTTTCTCCGCCAAATCAGCGCCTGCGCCCGGAACAACTTCCGCCATGGAAAGGGTGAGTTGCAGCGTTTCCAACGCATCAGCAGCAGCAGGAGGTACGTACACTTTCAAAGCGTTCTCAAGACGCTCCTTCATACAGTCAGGCGCCCACATAGGGTCCTCTGAATCCGAATCTGAGTTCTCATCGTCGTTGTTGTCGTCGTCAGATCCTGAAACTTCCGAAGGCTCAGCGTCGGAGTCGTTCTCATCGTCATCGTCATCATCCTCATCCTCATCATCACTATCACTGTCATCATCCACGCTGTCTAACATCACGCACACCAGCCCTGTTTTCTCTTCGTGTTCCATCACCGTCTGGGCGAACAACTCCGCAGCTTCCTGATCTTCCGCCATTTGCATCTCCTTGCCCAGCTCTGCGAACCAATCCTTGGTAGCTGCCAACGCCTCGGCGTGCATCTTCGCCTCCGCCTCGGCTTCGTTATTCTCGACGCGAGACGAACGACGCGGAGCAGCAGTTTCAGCAGTTTTCTTCTTGGGAGGCATGACGTGTGCGTTGGAGAGTGCACGCGTCTTGCGGCGGCAGTTCATTTTAAATATCGAAACGTCGTTGTCTATTCTTTTAGTCACGCGATAGCTTTGCTCCAGTTGTCCGTGCACCTCGCACGATGTCCGGCACCGGCCAGGCGCTGGCTGAGGCGGTTGCGCGTGGCGAAGGCGCCGCGAGCAAAGAAGAGGCTATAAAAGCGGCGCTTGATTGCCCGTGCGTGGAGGGTTTGAAGACGAGCTCGTGCGGTGATGGTTTCGTGGAGGCGCTTTCGTGTTTCATGCGGGCTGATGAAGCGGACAGAGGGTCGGTGTGCGCGGACCACTTCGTGCAGCTACACGCGTGCATGGTAAAACACGCCTCAGATTTCGAGGAGTTCACGAAAGAGCTGGTGGAGAACGAAGAGAAGGAAGGGTACGGGAAAGCAAAGGCCAGTGCGGCGTAGCGTGAGACAGGATCGTGAATGGAATTGATCATAATCGGCGATACGCATTGAAAACTTGATCGGCAATCAGCGACGTATAATAGAACCATAATAGTATAAGTTATGGACGCGAGAGGTAGGTTAGACATGTGAAGTACTCAAGATGAATATTGAATGTACTCTTGATACCAGTGTTCTTTATTCACAACCACATCACGCGCCTAGGTTCATCTCCGCGATCAACTCGCCCGCGGTTTTCGCAGCGCCGGCGGCGTCGTGCTCCGGCGTGAACAGCGGCGCCGGCGGCGGAGTGACGTCCACCAGCTTCCCCTTCTTATCAAGCTTCTTGACGAACGGCACCAACGGGATGTCCATCATGTACGGGCGCAGCACGGGGGGCACAACAAGCCCTTCCGGCGTCTGCCAGTTCTCAATCAAGCAACACAAAGAACGCTCGGTAGCCGTGAGAGTTGAGTTCAACAAGTGCACATACGCTTTCTTTTTCTCGGGTCCTTTGGACGGCGCGCCGCAGCGCACTTCGAGACGTCTACTCTGAAAATCCGTGCAGTTGGAGCAACTCACGAGCTCCCGGTAAGTCTTCGAGCTGGGAAACCACGCCTCCAAGTCGTACTTCTTCGCCGCCGCGTCGTTCAGCTCGCCGGACACGATGTTCACCACGTGGTACGGGATGCCGAGGGATTTGTAAAAGTCTTCCGAGTTCTGCAACAACCGCTCCATCTCTTCCCAGCTCTCGTCGCCGTCGCAGTTCACCGCAGCGAACTGCTCCACCTTTTCGAACTGGTGCACGCGGAAGATCCCGAGAGTGTCACGGCCGTGCGAGCCGGCTTCCTTTCTGAAGCAGGTTGAGTATCCGGCGAAGCGTTGGGGAAGATCCTTCGGTTGCATCCACTGTTTGCGTAAATAAGAGCAGCACGTTTGTTCTGAAGTAGCGATCAAGTACTTGTCCTCCCCCTCGCCGGTGACTTTGTACAGCTGCTCGTCGAAGTCCGCCAGTTGCGCGCACTCCGCCATCCTGTCCTTGCGCATGAAAAATGGGGTGGCGAGGGGGGTGTGTCCGCGTTGAGCAAGGAAAGCGAGGGCGTAGTTGATCATGGCTTGGTTCAGAAGCACGCCGGCGCCTTTGAGGTAGTACCCTCTTGAGCCGGCGACGTCCGTGCCGCGTTCGGTGTCCGCGATGTCCAACATGGCGATGAGGTCAACGTGGTTGGGGAGGTTGTCCTCCATGCGCTTGGTGTCGAGACCGAAGCTTCGGTACACCACGTTGTTCTCTTCGTCGTCGCTAACGGGGACGCTGTCGTGCACCAGGTTGCCAATCTTCGTCAGCTTCGTCATCACCGCCTGCTCCGCGTTCTTCTCTTCCTCGGCTAACGTGGTGATCTTGTCTTTCACCACAGCAACGTTCGCAATCGCCTCCTCCGCATCCTCGCCAGCGCGCTTCAGCTGAGACACCTGCTTGTTCGCTTTGTTGAACTCTGAATTCGCGTTGTCCAGCTCCCAGCGACAATCCCTCCACTTCTGATCCAGCGCGATAACGTCGTCGACGTCCTCCACGCGGCCGTAACGCCGGCGCTGGGACTCGCGGACGAGATCCTATGAGTTGTGGAATGGGGGAGAGGAACGGACAGGTGATGGGTGGGTCAGCCACGAGGTCGAATACGCGCGATCGCATCAGCTCCCAAGCTCCGAAAGCAAGTGAAGAAAGCGCGTCGCCGCCATTTGATGGTTTGGCGACGACGATCGAAGGTGCTCGCGTCTCCTGTGGGCAATTAATCAAGCGTGACGTACCGGGTTGCCGCCCTTGTCAGTGCGGAACAGGTTGATATCGAGCATGCTGGCGTGTGGGGTGGCCGAGTGCGTCGAGCAGTGAAGGTCGCGTCGAGGCGAGACCATTATCCGATCCGATCGCCAAATCTTGCGAAAATTACCAAGCCGGAAACGCAGCGATGAGAAGTTTACGTCTGGGGGCTGGGTACGTGCAGGGTGTGTCACGCATACGATACAACGACAGTGACGAGTCTAATACATATAGCTCGATTCTCACAACAGTTCTCTTGATCTCTACCCGCGAACGAACAGTGACACGTCCATCACACCCAGCGGCGCGCTGTTCGGCGCGCCGCGCTGTGTGCATTTTTTACCAGTGCCGTCTCTGGTCTCTCATCGATTCACCCTCGAAGCTCTCACGATCGCAGTCGGTCCCTATGCTCCCTATATGCTTAGATGGCCATCTGCTCGCCGAAGTTGCGCATGAAGAAAATGGCGCCCGCGAACAGCCCGGCGGCGCGGAGCAGGTTCTGTGAGCATTGGAAGAGGGGCGGGAGGTGGGGTCAGCTTGCGGCGATGGGGTACTCGCATCCGCCTCCATCTTGGGAAAACGACACGGGGCGGCCAAAAACGCGGTAAGCGATCCTACTGCGTGCAGTCTCGGTTCGTACCATGGTGCTCTCCCGGTTCGGGGGAGAGAACTCCTTGTCGATGATGTCTTTGATGCCCATGATCGCGGTGCGCGGAGGGGAATGGGTGACCGACGAAGCCTGAGATACTGTCGTTGCCGTGACTGCCGGTCAAGTCACAGGTGACTCGACGAAAAAGTTAGCAGACTGACGGCAGCAGAAAAACTTTGAAAAAACGCGTGTCTTCACGATCGCCCTCTCTTGCTCTCACCGCTCCCCATCCCCCTCTGTCAGTGCGACCGACGCCGACGCGCTGACACTCTGAGACGGCTGTTCAGTCCGCCTCACCTCGACCGCCGCGTTTCCATCCCGCATACGTGCTTCGGTGTCCTTCGATCTCGACAGATTTGAATCTTCGCGTGGGCACAGTGCGATCAACCCTAAATCGGTCATCAAACATGCCGCGCTTCCAGTACGACGACGGCGCCATGCCCCAGGCAGGTGGGCCCACCACGCGCGCGAACTGGTCACCATACGTAAGTAGTAATACTTGTCAACATCCGATCTCGAACGAATGCGAACCTATACCGAGGAACAGATCCGACGAGGCCATGTTTCAGGGCCAGATCTGACATCGTAGGATGAGATCTGCCTAATGACGCGACTTACGCGTACTCACACAACATCACATTAATACCTCCTGACTAACCTTCCATACATTACAAAAACCCTAATAACCCTAACCCCAACAGGACAACAACGGCGGTACCGTTCTGGCCATCGCGGGCGAGGATTACGTGGTGTGCGCCAGTGACACGCGGATGAGCACGGGTTATTCTATTCTCACGAGAGACTACAAAAAGGTGGAACAGGTGAGCTCAAAGTGCGTTTTGGCATCCGCCGGGTTCATGGCCGACGCCGCAACCTTGAAAAAAACCCTGAAAGCGCGTTGTGAAACCTACCAGTTCCAGAACGGAAAGGAAATGGGGTGCGTGAGTTTCGCGCAGATGCTTTCAAACACGCTGTACTACCGAAGATTTTTTCCTTATTACACGTTCAACATCGTGGCTGGTCTTGACAAGGAGGGTAAGGGCGCTGTGTTCACGTACGACGCGGTCGGGAGCTATGAGCGCACGAACTACTCGTGCCAAGGTTCAGGGCAGTCCTTAATCATGCCTGTCTTGGACAACCAGTTGAAGACGGTGAGTCCTCTCGTCCTGCCCGCGCAATCTAGCGCCACGCCACTGAGCGAATCGGAAGCCGTCGATTTAGTGAAGGACTGCTTCGCCACCGCTGGCGAGCGCGACATCTACACCGGCGACGGGGTTGACATTTGGATCATCAACAAAGATGGGGCGAGAGTGGAGCACCAGGACTTGAAGCTGGACTAAGGGGTTGAGGTGTGCAGGGGGGGGGAGAGAGAGGTATGAGGGAGTGTGATGTGAAAATGAGAAAAATTCTTCAGTCGTCCAAGTCATCCCACTTCCGCCCTTTTTTCCTTTTCCTTCGCTTTAATCACCGCCGCCGCTTATTCCATGCGACGCGCAATGGCAAGCCTTGGGTCGCGTCTCATGGCGCTCCCTGTGGCGGCGCGTGTATCTTGTTGCGGCAAGGCGCGAAGTGTGTTCGCCTCTTCGGTGGCGCTCCCCACGCAGTTCTCCGGGAGTGGAGGCGGCCTTAGGGGAGAGCTCGCGACGCGACCTCCTTTTTTCCGCCCACAATTTGGACAAAGCGCGATGCAGGTGCGCTGCGTATCGAACAGCAAAAAGGCGAAGAAGGCGCGTGCGAAGGCTTCGAAATCGCGGGGCGGGGGCACAGGGGGCGGACACTCAAGGCACGGCCCTAGCAGTGCACGAAAAGTACCCACAGGCAGCACAGACACCAACGCAAAGCCCGTACGTGAGGACCTGGACATGGCAGAGTTGAGAATAGATTCTCTGTTAAACGAGCTGATCGACGGCGGCGAGCATTTATCAAATCGCGCCAAGTTCCGCGCGTTACCCGTGGACAATGCTATTCTCAAAAAGATAACCGACCAGAACGTGTGCATGACCGCTGCGAACGCGGGACGTGAATCCCGGAAAATCCGGAACAAAGGTGAGGAAAATAAAACAACAAAGCGATACGCGCTGTACCAACCGTTACAAAATCGAGAAAAAGTTTTGCTCGGCCACCGTGGGGGAAATAAAACCGGTACCAAATTCATGTACGCGGCGACGAACGAGGAAAGTCTTCCAGAAGACGATGATGAGGGCATTCCAGAAGTAGCGTTTGCAGGTCGCTCTAACGTGGGTAAATCTAGTCTAATCAATGCTGTTACGCTATCATCTGCGGCTCGATCATCAGACGTCCCGGGCAAGACGCAGTCGCTTAATTTTTACGACGTCTCGAGACGACTTCGCGTCGTCGACATGCCGGGTTACGGATTCGCCTTCGCCAACGATGACCGTGTGAAGGACTGGAACCGTTTGATGGATTCGTACTTAACGACACGGAAGAGCCTTCAAAGGGTGTACGTGGTGATTGACGCCAGGCACGGTCTCAAGTCTCCTGACCGAGAGATGCTCGCGTTTCTGAGTAAATACTCAGGCGTCTCGTACTCCGTGGTTCTGAACAAAACTGACTTGGTCAAGCCGGCGGATTTGGCTCGACGCGCTTTTTTGATTCGCGAAGAATTACGCGCCGCAAAAAGAGCTCGAGCGGAGGTGTGGATGGCGTCAACGTCCACTGGAGCCGGGTGCCAGGAGTTCGGGCAGGAGTTACTAGGGCTCGCTGCGGATTTCGCTCCAGGGGAGGAAGAGAAATATGACAGAGCGTCTAAGTCCGCGGCGGCAGCGGCGGCGAGTGGAGAGGACGTGGCATTTAGCGAATCAACTCCCAAGTATAAAAAGTCGCTGGAGATGGATTTCGGGGGGTACGTTGACGACGACGAAGAGAAGGGGGGCGTGGTGGGGGGAGAGTGGATCCCGGGGCAACCGGGAGTGGCTCGTAGGGGAAGGGGACAAAACGGACGGGGTCGAGGACGAGGACGATAGCTGGTGTATTTTATTTTCATTGCATCTTTCACACGTGGCAAAAAGCGCCCTTTCTGTTTTTGCTTTTTCAAGCGACGCGTCCTTCCGCGCCTCCCACTTCCTCACCGCACACGACCGGACATCGACACCACAACGCTTGAGCTTTTTGTACGTCTCTGAGAAGCGTCTCTGACGTCTCGAAGAAGCGTGCGTGTATGGCGCAAGCGAGTGTGGTGTCCACGTCGGGAACATGGAAATCATCATTTTCGAAAGCTTGCCGTCCTTCACATTTGCGACGGGCGGATGCGCATGTGCCGAGGCGCACCCACGCCTTTCGAACACGCGCCGTTGTGGTGGAAACCCCCCCCAATTTGGACCTTGACCACGTGGTTGAGCTCGAGATCACGACGTCGGTATCAAGGCCGCTTCCAGAGTATGACAGTGACAGTGATGTTTCCATTGAAAACAAACACTCAAACTCTGCGCTTGCATTCGTTTCCTCCGCGTGCGCGCGCGACGCGGCGCTGGCGGGCGGCCCCGAGCCCGCCACACGGATCGACTCGCGGAACGGCGAGTACCGTGGTTTGGTGTCCCAACACCCGCTGTGGCGAGTCAAGGCCCCGGGGTTCGCCGGGCGGCTGTTTTTCGTCGGCCCGAAAGTCGAGCTGTACCCCGTAAACGTGTTCGAGTTGGAGTGCGTCAGTAATCAATCAAACTCAAGTCAATCCTACGAGGAATCCTTAAAGGAATCTCACTCCGCCACCCTAACCTTGACCCAAATCAAAGGCGAGATGGTGGGTACGCCACCCTCTATCGTGACTTGGATCAACAAAGCTTACCGGGCGGAGAAAACGGTGACGAGCGTGGAGATTGATTTTGACAAAAAGAAAATCACCACGTCGTTGGCGCTGAAAATAGTTTTGGAAATTCCGAAACCGTTCCGGTTCGTCGATAAGAAAAAGATTGAAAAAGGAATGCGCGACGCGTTTGAGCCGCAAACAAGCGACGCCATGGGGAAGGTGTGTGACGAAGTCGCGGAGGCGTACTTAGAGTGGATGGGGGAGAAGGGGTAGGGGATACAATTCAATTAGTCAATTTTTTATCAGCAGTGTATTTTTTATTTTCATCGAGTCGGCACTGGTCATCAACTTAGATCGTGTCTCCACCATTGTCAACGCGCACGACGACGCGCGTGAGGGTTTAGAGTTACCTAACCCCAAACCAGTCCACACCTCGCCATGTCGTACCTCGACGACTGGTACGCCGTCGTCGCTAGAAACATCGGCGGCGGGTCGAACAAGCGGTTCTTCCACCAGGGCTACGGCGACATGGTGGCTGCGTCCAAGTTGTACTCCGAGGTGATCGGCGCGGTGACCAGGGGGGAGACGAAACCTTTGCAGGTTGTGTGGGGCGATTTGGAACGAAGCAAACCGTCTGTATTCTCCGGGTGTTTTGGGTCTGGACAACGATTCACCCCGACGTTCCAAGAAGCCTCGTTCGAGTCCCCAGCCGCGTCGTATCTCCCCCCGGTATCTCAACAAGGAAAGTTCTTATTCGTGTGGAGAGTTGGAACAGACGGCTCACCAACCCCACCCCCGACCAAAATCGCGGTCCACCTCCCCACCACCGGTGACCAGTTCTACTGGTTCAGAAAACAAATCGCGCTTGATTTGCTAAAGCACGACATCGCGAGCGTCATACTGATGTTCCCGTACTACTCCACGCGAAAACCGCACCATCAGTACGCGCATATATTACCGTCAGTAGCGTCATTCATAACGCAAATCAGCGCCGGGGTCACGGAGAGCGCAGGGATCGCATTGTGGACTGATAAGGAGTTCCCGAACTGCACCGTCGTGTTCACGGGCGTCTCGCTAGGGGGGTCTGTCGCGAACGTCGCCGCGATTGTTGCAGCCGCGGGGCTGGAGAATGGGGAAAAACGAGTGGGGAGCGCGCCCGTGGTGGCGACGTCCAGCGCCACGTCATTCCTCACCGGAGTGCTGCACAGCAGGATCGCGTGGGACGTGTTAGCCGCAGCTCCTGGTGATTGCGCGGATGCGCTGAAGCAAGTGTTGGAGGAAGACCATTCGGGTAAGGAAACGGCGGAGGAATCGAAACAGACTTTAACTTTAGAAAACGGGAAGCCCCTGAACGAAGCGGAGACGAAATTAGCGGAAACCATGGAGTGCTTGAGCTTGCCGAAAATCGTGAGGTTGATGTCAAACAGACGTCATGAGTTGAATTTAGAAATGCCGAAGCTAGGGTCGGTGGTACAAGTCAGCGCCTCGGGTGACCGGTTCGTGGGGAAACACCAGAGCGAGCTGTTTGGGACGCTGCGGGAAGTTTGTACAGAATCGAGTTGCGAGCGGCGGGACATCACGGGCGGGCATATTTCCACCTTGCTTCCCTCGAAACGTTCAGAGGTCATCGTGCCCGCGATTGTGGAGGCGTTCGAGAAGCTTAATAGTGGACAAAGGGAAGAAGGAAACGGGCGAGATGCAACGGTGACAGCGGCGCCGATGTCCGCCGCGCAGGCGCAAGGGATGAGAGTCTAAGTTATTTTTATCAAAAACTGGCTATTTCTTTTTCCCACCAACGCTCTTACTCTTGCTCTTTTTCTTCTTGTCCACCTTGGATTTGATCGCAGCTGTTAAATCATCGCCGTCGCCGGGAAGGTCGTCCCACCCCGGCGTTTTCTTCGTCTTTTTCTCTTTGTCAATCACTTGGTCGAACATCCCGAGCACGTCGTCGTCGTTGTCCGCTTCTCTTTTTTGTTTTTTGGACTCTGTTTTTCTTTGTTGAGCGTTTACTGCCTCTGGTTTGGGTTCCTCAGACTCAGAATCACCTGATGCCATGACACCAAGAGGAACGTGTCCCTCATCCTCCTCACCATCACCCTCACCTTCAAAGTCCTCTTCGCTGTCGCTTCGCGCTGCGTCCGCATCCTCCGCCGGCTTGTCGGACACTTTGTTACTCGTCTCCGCTTTTGAGACGCTCTCAGAGCTAACTTTCAAGTGGTCTTTCCGTCCCGGCAAGCCGAAATCGGGGGCGTGCGCCGCGGTCGAGGCGCCTGCGTCATAGTGCCTCCTCACCCTTTGTTTGTTCCGCTGCTCTTCCCAGTCTACGTGCGCTTTCTTCAACTCCTCCACCGCCGCTTTCGACGCGCGGCTCGCGAGCCGCACGCACCGCATAACCTCCCCTGCCGCGACGCCCACCCCCCCCCTTTGTGCACCGCGCACAGCTCGTCGTGCGCGTTCAGGACGACGACCATCTCGCCATCCGAGACTTTCTCTTCCTTGACCGTGGGGTCCATGATTATCAGCCCGTCATTCGGCTCCTCGAAGAACCCGAACGTCACCGCGAGTGGGGTGTGACGTATCGCCAGCGGAACGGGTTCCCGAATGGTCGCAGGGTGTATGATTACTTGGCGCGTCTCATTCGACACCGTGGCTTCCGGTCGTTTGAAGGAAAGTAATGCGGCACATGCAGCCAAGGAACTCGCCCCCACTATGTTCCCGCACGCGTCCAAAACGTGTATGTCGCACCGGATGTTCCACACGTATTTCCCGGCTAGGACGCACAGCGATTCGACATCCACGGCGCCGGTTTCGCGTAAACTTCGTTCCAAAATAACCGCAACCTCCGATGCTTCCTCCCCAGGCCGTCCTGGTTCGAAGTTCGGGGAGGCCATCGGTGAGAACTCGACGTTTATGGAGACGGAGCCTTCGTTTGCCCTGCCGCCTCTTGGAGGCTCAAGCGTCGCGCTGACCACCGCCAGAACCCGGGTCTGCCCCAATGTCACTTCGCACTGCCCATCCTTCGGGCCGAACCGGTACCCTACGCGCCTCACATCCAACGGGCCCCGGCCGTCCACCCGCAGCTCGTTCTCCCGAAGTGCCCTTAGAATAAACTCGCGCTCGTTCGTGCTGATGAGCAGGTCATCGCGCGCCATGATGACCAACCAACGCTTACCTCCAGTCACAGGCGCGGCGGCTGAATGGAGGGCGCGTCGCCGGCTTTTGCAACTTGGCCGCCGCCGCCAAGTCAAAAAGCGAAAAATCAATGTCACTTTTTCCAGATGCCTCACATCTCTCCACCCCCCCCAGCAATGCCGCTACCCGGCCTTCCCGGTGTGAGCGACTCGAGTCTGTTCGGCGGTTTGAACCTGTGTCTTATCGGCTGGGCGCTTCTTGCGTGTCCCCCTTTCCTGCGACCGACCTATTGGGAAACCGTCATCGTGACTCTTTGCGCAATCTTCGGTGTACTGTACGTCCTGACCTTAACAAACGCGGTCGTGTCCGGTTCCATTCCCGAAACCGCCGGGTTTAGTTCCCTAGAAGGAGTCGTAGAACTGTTCAAAGTCCCTAAAGCCGTGTTTTCAGGGTGGGTGCATTACGTGTGCCACGATTTACTCGTGGGGTTGTGGCTGGCCAAGGACTCGGAGGCAAGAGGTATACCTCACCTTTTGTTCGCATCAGTGGTACTTCCGATCGCGCTCCTCGCCGGACCCGCGGGCGTCGTCATTCACCTATTCATATCCCTAGCCTGGCCGAAAGCGAGTACGAAAAGCAAAAGGAACTGAAGGAGGAGTAGTGCAGGTTGAAGGACTGCTATTCAGTTACCGCTATAGGCAATTAGTCAGACGCCTATTAGTCTGGGTATCGCATAAACATGCGTCGCTTTCGTTCCGAGACGACGAGCGACGAACAAATTAAAAAACAATCTCGACACGATGCGTTCTGGGTTCATAAATTACGAATTCACTTCGCCTTACTCTGCGCGTTCGGCCTGTCATCCATGATGATGGTGTGGGTGTTGTTCCTCCCCGGGTCGTGCGTGCCTTGGCAAAAGGACGCCTTTCTGAAAAGCGCGGGTAAAGTGGTTCCGGCGACGCTCATCACAAAGTATAAAAACAACAAAGCGGCGTGTTATCTTCATGTCTTACCTTCGGTGCTTTGGAGCGTGTTAGCGCCTGTACACCTGTGCATGCTGCTGCTGTCGTCGAATGGAGCTCCCGGGGATACAGGTAATTGGACCGTTTCGTATTTGCAAGGATTCTTGAGCAACAACAAGTACAAACGAACGTATCGAAAGGTTCACCGAATAAGCGGGTATGTTTTCGCGCTCGTCGTTTCCGCAATGGCGTTTGGGTACTTCCACATCATTCACAAACGGAACCTCCACTTCCACGCCAACGACTTTCCATCATTACAAAAAGATGAAGCGTTGTCGTTGTTGGTGCCGGGGTTTTGGCCGTCCATAGGAGGCGTCGCCGCGTTTACCGTGTTCGAACACTCGATGTGCGTTTGGTTCTTTGCAGCGATGTGCGGAGCAGTTGTTGTTGCAAGCTTCCGGGCAAATAAAAACGCTCGTAACGGTCAATCCAACTGGCTACCTCGCCACCGCGCGTGGGCTATACGCCACGTCGCCGCGGGGTACTCCGTCGCGGCGCAGCGCGTTTTCATTTTTATCGCGCACGCAGCGTGTCGCTTTCGGTGTCAGTTTTTTCACGATCAATCATGTTCAATCAATCTATGTTCCTCACCGCAAACGCAAAAGGGGATATTCGCGGACGCGCTGGTGCTTGGTACCGCGGTTTGTGTGTGTATGGGGGAAGTGGTGATTCGGGATGTGAACGCGTTGGAGGACGAAAAGAAGAGAGAGTGAGGCGGCGGCGAGTAGCGCACGTTTTCTTTTTGGAGACTAGATCCTCACCGATTTTGGATTAAAACGCCTTAATAAGTTTTGGGTCTTCCGCTGGTTCGCTCCCCACGTCACATAGCACGACCGCGCGCGAGCGCGGCACCCTTTTTTGACCCACGGGTCTCACCCTTCCAGACCCCTCGCGTTCACGTCACCCCGCGAGCGGCCTGGACGACCTCGTGTGCGACTCACACGCATGGCTCAACCCTCTTGTGAGTCTCGGACGTGAAGATTTTAAGATGACTGCCAGGTTGGCTTCGCGCTTGGCCCGCGCGTTGGGGTTCACCCCGTCTCAGGACCAGATCGCGTCTGCGCTTCTGGGCATGCCCCCACTGGAGGCGCGCAAAGAGCTGTACCGCCAAGCCGCCGCCGCTCTCGCTGCGTCGGCTCGAGGGGTGGACAGCTCTCGAGATCCCAACATCGCAAACAAGTCTGAAAAGAGTGGTGTTACCAGAATCAAACAAATCAAACGCGCGTCACCGCCGACCGTCGTACGCCCAAGCCAAATCCCGGGGGCAGGGGCAGGTTTATTTTCTACCGTGCATATACCTCGAGGGGGTCTGGTGAGTCTGTACGCTGGGGTATATACCCCACCTGTCCCTCCCGTGACCCCCGGCGCGGATGAATTGAATGTCGTAATTCCCGCGCCTGCGCCATCCGAAGACGCGCAAGTGCTTGCGTATATCATTCATCTATCAGGAGTAGGCGGATACTTGGACGGTTTAGAGCACGCCACAGAAGCTCGCTTGGCTTCCGAGTCCAGACGATGTCCCGGCTGGGGTACCGCCGCACTGGCGAACCACCCGCCATCCGGGGTGGAGCCCAACGTCGTTGCGGTGGACGTGGAGTGGGCAGAAGCGGGGAGCGTTCAAAGTGTTCCAGATCCGCGAGTTACGTACAACGCGCATAACTCCTCGAGTACATCCTCCACCAACTTCATCTCCGCGAACCAAATCGCGCAACAAAATCTGAACCCCTTGAAATCCAACACGCCGTGGTACATAGACGGCCCCACTGGGGAACACGTTTTCGTGCCTCCCACGGTGCCCACTCGAGGCATAGCTTTCCTGGCGGTGCGCGCGATTTTGCAAGGAGAAGAAATCTTCTTCAACTACGAGCTGTCGAAAGACCTTCCACCGTGGTACGCGCCCGTGCCCGCGGAGGTCATGTGGCGCATCCTGGAGCAGGAGTGTGGGGTTGAGGAGGACGAAGATGAAGCATGTGAAGGGTAGATGTATAAGCTATATGAGTATTTAGTGTGCTATTCTCTTGATCTCGTCCAATTCGTCCCGCAGCGCGTCGATTGCTTTTTTATTATCATCTGGTCTTAACGCCAAGTCTCTTAAGTTCATGAACAGCAACTCGGTGTGTTCCCTATTTTGCAGTTCCTTTTTGAGCCATTCTTCTACGTTTTCATTTCGTTTGCGCTGTTCAGCCGTTTCAGCCGTTTCCAGTGACTTATTCATCTCATTCTTGTGGTACAACACGCGGTACTTGTTCAACTTCCGGAGCGTTTCCTTTCGCAGTTTCGTCTCGGCGTCAAGCTCGTTCTTGTATTTCCGACACGTCTCCCGTACGACGTCCAGCTCCTGTTCTGTCGAGACTAGCTGCGTTTCCGCTTTCGCCCTGGCTTCAACCGCCTTTCGCACCCAATTGCCCGCTTCGTTCTCCCTCTGCTCAGCGGATTGCGCCAACCGCTCATACTCATCCAAATTCGCGCACGACGTGGCGTGTTCGGTTTTGAGTTTTTCCAATAAGTCATCTCGCTCCGCAATCAGATCTCGTATCGTCTCTTTGGCCACCTTTGTTTCCTGCTCAGCCTTCGCGGTCTGATCATCCGCATCAGTTACTCTGGCTTCTAATACTGTTCTTGTGTTCGCAAGCGTGTCCCTTAAACTCTCCACTGCGCGTTGCTTCGCGTCCAGTTCCGAACGCAATGCGTCGAGCTCGGAGTCTTTTTGTTTGGAATCTTCTTCTTTGGAATCTCGGTGTCGGGCAAACGCAGCGTCCAGCTCCCTCTCCGCGTCATCCATCGCCCCTGCCAAGCGCTCAACTTTCGCCTCAGTGCTCGACACCAGGGGCTCGTAGGTTTCTTGTTCCAGGTGTGAATTTAAAGCTTGCTGGGTGTCCCTCAAACCAACCGGGCTCTCATCCTCGAGCGCCCCGATGGTTGCGTCGAAGCGCTTCATGATAGCATCCACGTCCAGGGGGGAGGCTGGTTTTGACGAAGGTTGGGGGTCATCAACACCCACAGAAGCGGGAGAACTCCCCGCATGTAAAAGGCGCTTCAACGCCTCGAGCTCGGACGTCATCGCAGACGTCAACAGATGTCGCCCACCAGCGACACTCCCGAAGAAATGGTTTCGTGTCACGAGGGACGAAGCGTTTCGAGCGCTTGCTTTGTTTGGCTAGGACGTCCGCTCGATTCCCGCGTTCAGGGGACGATCGTGGGGTGAATTATACTCGGATTGTACTCGATTATACTGGGAGGAACAAGAGACTGATTAGTCATACACAGCCCGCACTCTTTGTCGAAAAAAACCAGACTAAACACTACTGAAGCGTTCCATCAAATTTGAAAGGAGCGTTTGCAAAGGCGTTTTCCGCATCCTTGAGTCATTAACCGGTCAAAAAGAGGGACTAAATCCTGAAAATCAGCGTTGTTTTCGTGCTGTGCCAACTTTTTGGAAAAAACATCATTTCAAGCGTCGTCATCCAGCCATCCTCACTTCTTCGAGCGCACCGCACGCCCCCGTCGCGCAGTGACTCGAACAAGGTTGCACGCATCGAGGTCGATCGGATCGATTGAGTTCGAACGGGTATAGGTGTGCAGTCGCACCGGGTGGATTTGACGTTCGCGTCTCGTCCTCGACGTCTCTCGTGCTTCTCGCGTTCTTTTGAACGTTTGAAAGTGATTGGCGCCCATCCGGCCCCTCGGAGGTAGTGCGAGTGCGTCGTCGTGTTCGTCGCATTCCAGGTCCAGAAATCGGACAGTGCGACGGAACATACAAGAGTAGGGTACTGAGCTCATTGCTGTACCGACTTTCGTCACGCGCGTCACGCAACGCACACGGCTTGTCACGAGTAGTCGGAGTGAAAATCACCCGTCGTTGCTTTCTTCGTTCCCAAAGTTTGTCAAGCATGGGAGCTGAGGTGATGAACGCCCCCCCGGCGGCGGCCCCGGACTCTGGTACCGTCCCCGCCGCGGCGAAACAAACCGCCATGGATAGCCCGTTCAACAGGTACGTTTCTGGGTCTTTTTGTGTCGGAATGACTGAATCACAGCGCTAGTTCCAGCGCTTGAAGCATCTCCCCCGAGGGGTAGAACTCTTTGCAATTCGTTCGCCGAGTTGGAATTGTTGCGCGGTGAAACGCGCCGGATTGCGGTGTCCCTACCCCTCCGCGGCCGTGTTTCTCGTGTTCCAACGACGTGTAATGGACGGACTCATGTCCGGGTCGAGTATCTCGTGACTTTCGCGGGTTCCTTTGGCCCACAAACGACACCAACCGCCCGTACTGACCTTCCCTTATCCCCCGTGTTTTCGTTCAAGCAGAGGCGGGACCCCGAGCACCTCCGCGGCTGTTCCCGGTGAATGTACGCGTGTTGAACCCGAACGCGACGCTCCAAAAATGAACATGCCCAATCTTAAGTCCGTTTCCAGCGAAGTTGTCGTCTCTGATGGTGCGTTTGCGTATCGAATTGAACGTGCATCACGGTTGCCGGGCACGAGAAAACCCCATCACAATGCGCTCCGCGGCTCGCGCGTGTGTTTCCTCATTTCTTTCCCGGACTCATCGATCCGTTTACACGCCGTTTCTGACCCGAAAACTCCCGCATTGTAAACAGACTCACAGCAAAACGCCGTATCCGAGGTCAAACAAGAGTTCTTGCCTGTCCCCCCCCCGGTCCAAGCCTCGATCGCGCAGCAGGTACGTGCGGAACGCCTCCGCATCTCGGCGTAATCTCGACACAGATCGATATCTTTTCCATTCAACGAGTTGTCAGAGCGCGACGCGCGACGCGTATCGTCGCAATCAACTCAATTCAATTTTTTCTAACCCGAAACGCACCGCACTTCACTCCAGGATGATACTCGGCAGGGCCACGAGGCGAAAGCAGGGGCTGCGGTTGAAAGTGCAGGTGCTAAAGAAGGTGCGTCGCGTAACGCTTCCGAGGGTTTATTTTGCTGGTTCAACGTGTGACACTTATTTTTTTTTTGAGAACGAGCTGGATCGCGCGGCGGAGTCGAAACGTCACCGCAAAGAATTCAATTCGAAATACAAAGAGACACGTGCATTCCTCGAGCACCTTTATTGGGATTCTCTAAGTTTCATGAGTGTTGCTTTCGATTTGGACATGGGGTGACACCGTTCGCGCGCGTTTTCACCGAGACGAAAAACTTTGAAAAGGTTTTTTGTTTTTTGTCAAGGGGCGACGAGTTGTTCGAAACGTGAAACGTTTGTGACATCAAACAAAGTCTTTTCTGTTTCGATTCGTTCGAAACTCCAGTCATCGATGGATATGCGCACTCCGCAGTGTCTGTGAAAAATTCAGTTCGATTTGCAAAACCGATCGTCCGTGACATTCACGATGTGCGCGAGATCAATGCGACTCGTCGCCGAGGTTTTTGTTTTGCTCTTACTTTTTTTTTTCTCGTGCCGGCAACACCCGTCCGGAAATCCCGGATTATGCTCAAGGGACGCGTCGCGTAGGTCGATTACGAGGTCGAATCGGACGCGGGAAGAAGTGCATCATCGTAGAGACACGGTGCTTCAAAGCTCTGTGCCGAGAAACTCGCGTTTAGGCGATCGTGAAACCCGCCGCGCGCCAGTCCCGGCCCACGACGCGTACGCAATTTCCCAGAACGTATCTTTCTCTTTCCGTGAATTTTTTTCTGACCAAACTTTTTTTTTCTCATTCATCAATCCATTCCCAATACAGATCCCTCCAAGAAACCCAAGGAAACCAAGTGGAGCGTGTGGGAGGATGAGCAGTTCTTCAAGGCCTTAAAGACGGTCGGTCCTAATTTCGAGAAAATCGCGGAGATGATCGGCACGAGAAGTAAAAGCCAGGTCCGCGCGTTTCACAACGCGGAGGTTAAAAAGATTAACGCCGTGCTTGCGCCGCTCGGCGTGCAGGTCGATCCGCTGGACCACGAAGAAGTGCACACCGCGATGGAGAGCTGGCACTCGATGAAGGACCGGTTGAGTGTGAGCGCTGGAGGCTTGGGAGGCAAGCTGGGCAAGCGTGACACCGAGCGCAACCGCCTCGCGTGGGAGTTCAAGAACGAGCTGGACAAGAGCGTGTGGACGGAGGGGAAGAAGCGCGCGAAGTTGAAAGCGCTTGGCGTTTTGGGCGCTGATTCCGAAGTGGAGCCCGTCGCGGACGCCGGGGTCATCGGCCTGATGAAAGCTTCGCCTACTGTTGTCAAAACGAAAGGCGCTAGTGTTCGAGGCCGGCCCAAGGGAAGTAAGAACGACCCTATGCGCAAAAAGGCTCAATCGCCCGGACGCAAGACCAAGGGCAAGAAGAGCGAGTCCGCCGACGGCAACGACGCATCCGCGAAGCAAACAAAAACAGCCAGCGGAAAATCTTCCAAATCGGGAACAAAACATGGCGACGAATCCGGCAAAGCGCGGTTGATGCTCCAACTCTTCGCGGTGGATGAAGTGACGAAAAGCGCGCTGCAAGCCGCGGGGCTGAACCCTCACCTGGAGTTGACCTTTCGAGCCAAGAAATCCGTCCCCGGTTTAATGCAGCACTTAGCCGTGAAGTGGGCGGCGGCGATCGACCACCTGCCGAAATCCATCAAAGAGCAACATCCCACTTTACAGTTGTACCCGTTTGAAGCCGCATCCGCGGATGACGCCGCTGGGGCGTGGAACGAATCGCACGACGGCGCTACTGCGACTGACATTTTCGACGCATGCGGACGGCCCGCGATGTTCAGGGTCAGGTACGGGTGGGTCGCACACAAAAAAGCCGCCGCAAGACCGCACCTCGCGCCTCCTCCGCCGCCCGTGCACCAGCAATCCGTAGCGCACTGCCCGCGGTCGCGCTCCGGGACTCCGCCCGAAAACGTCTCCCCCCGCAAGCGCGCGGCGGAGGAGATGCACGTCTCGCACGTTACGTCTGGAACCGACTCGTTCTGCCACGAGCCCGTACAAGGCGGTGCGTTCGGGGGTATTTTCGGAGGCGGTACGCAAAACGGAGGTAGCACGCAAAGTCACCAGTTCGCTAACCAGTTTGGGTTTGGGTTCGGCAGTGGGAGTATTTTTGGAGCCGACCTGGCGGGCGCCGCGCTGTTTGGAGAGCCCAACGCGACTTCGGTACCTCCCGGTTCAGGACTCAACCAAAATGGCACGCTGACACCTTCAGGCACCGAAACAGGTGTGCGCAACGGCACAGGCGTGACTGCTACCCCAGTCCCCAACTCCGGCGAGTTCACCCTGACCGGGTTCGTGGCCGACGGCGAGTTTTCAAACATGTGCCGGGAGATGGGGCTGGAGGATCCCAGTTTAGCGGGACGGCCGGCTCCGGCTGGTTCGAAACCCAAGAACGACGGAAGCACTGATCTTAACACTGCTAAACCAATTGCTTTAACCAGTGCCGCTCCTTCCGTAGTCACCGACCGCGCGCGCCGCACGGTGATTTCCGAGTTTGACGCAAACGGCGCGCTCGGGAACAACATCGTCACGGTTGGGGGCATTTTGGAAAACGACATGTTCTCGCTGACGCAGATGCTGGGCGACGTTCCCGATGACCAAGGGAAGACCAAGGACGGCGTTGGGAGTGGTGCTGTGGCTAAAGAATCAGGGCCATCGTCCTTCGCGGGGATGTTCTCGGGGAACCTGGAGGACGCCATGGGGGCGAAGCCCGGCAGTGTCTAGGGGGTGAGTGAGCACGGGGCTTACTATCATACTATGAACACAAAAGGAAGCAATTCTATTGGGGAATGGGTATCGACGAAAGAAAAATTCACATCATGATCTTTGAGGCGGCAGTGACATAACACACACCGCCGCGACTTAACGCGTATAGATGCGTAAGGAGCGCATCGTTGTAATAATATCAGCGTTATATACAATTCAAAGTAAGTATTTCTGCATAAGTAATAGCTACGTGTCGCTTGTCGGTTTTCACAAATGAGTTCCCCAAAGGAAAAATCTTATCCTTAATTTCAAGTCAACGTAAGTGTATTCCCTCACTAGCTCACGCCGATTCAACACCGCCCTTTGCCTCCTTCTCGGCTTGTTTTTCCTTTTTGTACTTGGACACTGGGCCCATCGTGAGCGCGGCTTTGGTGAGCGCATCCGCAGTGACCTGCGCTGTTTTCGCCGCCGCCCTCGTGGCCGGCGCGTCGAGATTGGAAAATTTATTAGAAAACCCACCCGTCAAGTCCATTAGCGCGACGTTCAAAACGCGCCCACTCGCTTGCCGCAGCTCCGCCACGCGCTCGAGCTTCGATAGCCACAAGTGAAGGTTGTCGCTTTCCGTTTCAAGCGCAATTTCCATGTTCTGCAATAGGCGTGCGGCCGCGGCAGCTGCAACTGAGGCGGCGGCAGCGTTCAATGCTTCGTGGGATGTATTCGCGATAGCCTCAGCATCTTCCACCGGCGCTCCGAGTTTCGCAACAGCCGCCCGCGCGTCCCTCAAGCCTCGCTGCACGCGCTGGCGGCTTCGGCGCAGGGCTCCTAAGCGCGCGTGCGCATCCGCGGCGAGGGATTCGATCCAAGCACCGGAAGGGGTAGCTCTTGCGTCAGCGTCAAGCGCTTTGCTCCCCTCCTTGCGCGCCTGACGTCCCGCCACATCCGCGTCGCCGTCGTCGCCATCGTCATCGTCACCCTTCTCGTCTGCTTTCTCGATTTCGCCATCCTCCTCATCCTCGTCGTCATCCTTGTGCACCACAGGCGCTTCGCCTCGCGCCGTCGCTTCCGCCGCTTCCTTTTCTCTCTGCTCCCGTCGCCGCTCCTTCCACCCCGGGTGGTGGGCGCGTTTGTGCGCGCATAGACTCGAGGCGCTTCCGTACGCCCTTTGGCACCCGTCTATTCCGCACGCGAACTGCTTTTCATCCGCGCTGAGCCACCGCCGCGGTTTGCGCTTCTTCGCAGGCGGAGCGAGCGCGGCGTACAACGAACCAGCGCACGCCACGTGTCGATTAGTGTTGATAGTATTGGTCAGCTGTGTACTGTTGCTTTCCACAGCTGTGCACAGCTGCGCGCCCTGTACATTGGACAGCTGTGTACCATCCTGTTCCGCCAGAAACTCCTGCGCCGCGATTTGTGTCTCGTGTTTGAACTGCTCGACGGCATCGCCTAAAGTCCGTCGCTTCACCCCCCTGTTCGTCTTTTTGGGAAAGACGCACTCGGTTTGTCGAACCGATTGCGTCGCCGCGTGCTCGAACTTACTGTACAGGGCTTCGGATCCTGTTAACGTGTTCGCATCCGTATCGATGGCCGCCCTCGGTCGCGCGCCGCATGTTCCTCCGACACCGGCGAGGAACTCCACGGCCAAAGCAGTGGCCGGTGAAAGGAGCTCGGCGGGTGACGCTTTCAGAGCCGTCGTAGGGATTGCGTTGTGTTCACCTGCTTCCTTCGCCACTTCAGGTGCTTTATCATAGCCCTTATTGGCCTCCGCAACTTCCATTTCAAGACCCATCACACCGACACGGCCGTGCGGCGTGTTCAGAGTTTTCATGACGCCCGTGTGTTCCAAGGGTGCGAAGGTTTGCTGAACTTCATTTGGCAGATCCGTCAAGGGTGTCGCAGCTGATCTCAGCCCTAATCCGACTTGCTGCGGCGTGGCGTCCACGAACCCATTGGGGGCCTGCGCACCCGGCAGCGAAAAAGAAGGACAGTGCAGAGCAGCACCTGTTTTTACGTTGGTGGGCGGGGGCATCTTGGCAGAGGTGTCTAGCGTCGCGGCGACGCCGAGAAGCGCCTTGGGATTCTCAACCTCTAACTTTACGTTCGAACCTAGATGCTCGGGAACCTCCCCGGTCTTGGACGGGCCGTCGGGGAGGGCGACAGAGGCGAGGTCGGTGAGGCCGGCGGCGAGGAGTACCTGAATGGGCGGGTTAAGGGTGTGTGGTCAGCGTGGATCTGGGTGCATGGAAGGCCAAGAATGTTGGCTTGTCGTGGCCCAGGCGTTGGTACCTCGGGACGCGTTTGCGAGATCGTAGTAGGGTAGTTTTCAAGTTGTTTGCCGTTGCTTTGAGATTCGCGTTCAAGAGGGCGGTCACGCACCTCATCGTTGGTTAAGTTACCCAGCGCCACGCGGGTTTGCACAGCTGTGTTGACAAAGATGGAGACGGTCAGCGTTCGATCGCAATCAATGGGGGGGAAGAGGGACGTCGCAATCGTACGCCGCGTTCAAACGCGGAAGCATCCGAACGTTCTGTTTGTGTTGTTTGAGTACCATTGTTTTGCATCGGACGTGACGTACCGTTGGACATCATCCTCTCCGCCGGAAACACGTTCGACTGACGCGCTCACCACGCAGATCGCAATACGGATCGATATGAACGCGGTCGCGTTGAAACTACAGGCGGCGGGCAGGGATGGAGTGCGCGCGACTGTGGGCGGGGCAACCTTAATCTCAACAGAAAAAAGCAGGGTTCTTGGCTTCGCCAAAGTTCGCAACTCAAATTTTGAGCTGCCGCACATTAATTTGAACACAAAACGGTCTATGACTCAGGAAAACGTCCCATATAAAACATGGTACCGGCGTTCGGCAAGGGACCCACAACCTTATCACAGAGCAGAGATCGACTAGAAAAGTGCATTGTCTTCATTCATTCTTGCAACCATTCCGGCACTCGCCTGTCGGCCCCCCTCCCCCCTCAGGGCGCGTCTCGTGACAAAACGAGCCGCCTCTCTTGGGGCGATGGACCCAGGTGTGTGGGGGTACGAGTCTGTTGGTTTGTTGGAGAAACATGCGGCTATCGTGGTGTCATCGCACGATGCGAAGCGGTGGAAGGGATGTTTAAATGCTTTGGGGTGTCTTGACAAAACTCGCCGCGTGGTGACGCACCCCGCGGATGAAGCCACGGGTCGCCCCGCCGCGGTTGCGTTCCCGATAACCGGCTCATCGTTAGGCGCTTTGAGGGACAACATACTAGGGAACCCCGATCCGGGTGTGCTCGCGGTGTGTAGAGGGCACCTCCCTTCAAAGGCGACCCCCGTCGACCAAAAAGCGGCGGCGAGAGCGACTGGGGATGGCCGGAAGCG
>MDSY01064986.1_pt1 | contig 23017 bp, 17 predicted proteins | sample 811131 | NCBI WGS metagenome assembly MDSY01 (sample SAMN05326643, study PRJNA326480) | marine metagenome | isolation source: seawater | place: Atlantic Ocean: South West | collected 2010 | reverse complement strand
TTGCTGTCCTGGATAGGGGATTTAGATCAACCACTAGAACTTGCTTTCCAAGTGATATCAAAGCCTCACAGCGATCACCGTCTTCTAGTGGAACTAGTATCACATCGGCACGCTCTATCCCATCCTTGCAGCACAACGAACGGGGCCCTGCCAGCCCGGATATCGAACCATCCGGCTCAGAACCGAGTAGAGGGACTGAGAGCACACGCTCTCTCCAATTCCCCGACCACCCCTCCGGAGGCCCCCCTGAGGCCACACTCTCCCTCTGTGAATCAAGAAGAGAGAGAAGGCCACCAATCCGCTCATCCGTTCTGTAGTACAGATTAACCTCGATAGGACAGCCGACTATCGCAGCCAGCCGAATCAAGTCATCCCCTGCAAGGACCACAGTATTTCCATTGACAGATATCACCGGATTCTGCGCCTCACTAAGTCTGGCCGCCGCTTCTGAAATTGCCAGTGAGGCGGATTCAATCGTTCTCTCCCCTAGTAGATAGTCATACGCCTCCCCTCTTCCATGAGCTATCATGGCTGACTCCGCCAACAGCCCAATTGATGCCGCATCGACCATCTTTTGTCGAGCCATGAGTGACGCCTTTCGAGGGTGACTGTCAGGAATTTCTGTCATTAATTTCCACCTTCAAATTTCATTGACATGTCAATAGGAGAAACCCCCCTGTTCAGTGAGCTTGAGGATACAAGATCAACACCACTATCTCCCCATTCTGGCAGCGATTCCAAGGACACCCCCCCAGACCCCTCTAGTACGCACCAAGCCCTGAGCCCCTCCCTATCCAGGGAATCAGATGCTTCTTTGGCCTTCTTTGGCCCCATGTTGTCCAAAAGAAGAACGACTCTTTCGCACCCTCCTCGCAATCTCTGCTTCGAGTCCCAGATTGATGCAGTGGCGATTGCTTGCTCCACTGTCCTAACCTCTACTACGGTGAATTCTGAGTCCTCTTCCATGTCTATGTCAGAGATCAATCGGCGAAGAGCATCCAATTCACTCCCCTCTGTCCCAGCTTCCGCTAGTACTTCGCTATCTTTGATCATGAGGGCATCAGCTCTGCTGAGCCGGTGTGTCAAACCCCCTCCTATGTGAATCGCCCACTTGTCTAGTAGTCCCCAATCCACTTTCCTAGTACCGGCCACGCCAATATCTCCGGCCGAGGAAACCCAATTCGACGTATTGGTCGATATGCCAGAAAGCCTCCCTAGGATGTTGAGAATAATCCTCTCTGAACGTAGAATTTCACCACATTCACCATTAATTGTCAGAATAGTAACGCCTTCATCGACATCCCCTCCTTCGGTGATGTGCCACTCCACAGAACATGATGGATAGTGTTTGGACAATACCCTCTCAACGACTAGGCGTCCACACAAAACCCCGGTCTGCTTGGCGACAACTATTGCCTTCCCAGGCTCAGAAGACCCACTGCCGCCCCCTCCTTCGTCTGCGACCATTGAGTCTCCCCATCGGTCTGCAGAATCGAGTAGCAATTGCGTAGCAGAATCTCCTGACCACAGGAGGTCCGACCTGTCGTGGGGTAGACGAAGCACGCAACGCGGTGTGGAATCACTGCCTTGAATGGTCCGAAACAGAAGACAGCCGCTATTCTCCGTCCAGAGCTACTAAACTAGCTTCTACAGCTGAAAGACAAGCCAGAATGTCATCCATGGTCGACCTGACCTTGGAAAGAGTCCCTGATCTCACTCTGATTCTCAATTCAGCACCATCTTGGACATCCAAAACCTCGCCTTCAAAGAACTCCTTGTCATCAGGCTCTATGGAAGCCAGAAGTAGTTCCGCACGCTCACGTGACCCAGTCCAGACAAACTCCGCGACAATATCGCCCACACACCGCGGAAACCCCCTATCCTTTTCATTTCAATCTCTCAAAGGAGAGCTCCCCCCTGACAACACTCATGAGGAAAGCTTCCTCCCTCTGACACCATGGCAGAGCGACTTCCCCCCGCCAAGACAGCTGAATCTGTCACAGCAGGCCACCCAGACAAGCTCTGCGATGCTATATCAGATTCAATATTGGACGCCTGCTTAGAAATCGATCCAAACGCCAGAGTGGCCGTTGAGACCATGGTTAAGGGCACTGAGGAGAAGGCATTCATCATTCTAGCGGGAGAGGTAACCCTAGCAGGCGCAATCAGCGACGAGGAGTATGTCTCCATAGCAAGGAGAGCGGCTAGCGAGATTGGTTATACCGACCATTCCATAGGCATGGACGCCACCAGCTCAGAAACATGCGAAGTAACCGTCCTCATAACAACCCAATCTCAGTTCATCAGCCAGGGCGTCGATGGTGACATGGAATCTCAGGGAGCGGGAGATCAAGGGATAATGTTCGGCTATGCATGCAAGGAGACTGAGGGCACGCCAGGCATGGATGGCAGGCTGTTCCCTCTTCCTGCGGCATTGGCTCAAAGAATCTGCAGGCGTCTGGATATTATAGTGGAAAACGGAGAAATCCCGTGGATTCGCCCAGATGGGAAGAGCCAGGTCACTGTGGAGTACGACTCCGAGGGTAACCCAAGCCACGTTCAGACCGTCGTGGTCGCTGTACAGCACGACGACGCACTGAAGGACCAATTCGATGGAGATGTAAATGCGGAGCAAGAATTCGTCCAGGAGCAGATTCGCAAGCACGTAGTAGAGCACGCCATACCTCCAAATTGGCTATCTTCCGGATACAAATTGATAGTCAACGGCACGGGGAGGTTCGCAGACCCGGGTGGCCCCTACTCAGATGCTGGTCTCACTGGCCGCAAGATCATAGTGGACACATATGGAGGAGGTATGCATGGAGGAGGGGCCTTCAGCGGGAAGGACCCATCAAAGGTCGACAGGACCGCAGCCTATCATGCCAGATGGGCAGCCAAGCACGTGGTAGCGGCAGGTCTAGCCGATCACTGCGAGATCCAGGTCTCCTATGCAATAGGTGTGTCTAATCCAATCAGTCTGCTCGCAGATACCTCGGGAACAGGCACCATTCCCGATGACGAGCTTTCCCACAGGCTCCTGAACGCGTTCGATTGGAGGCCCGCAGCGATGATCAGCGATCTAGATCTAAAGCGCCCAATCTACCGAAAGACAGCTTCAGGGGGACATTTTGGAAGATCCCCGACGAGTGAAGGGCACTTCCCATGGGAGGCTATCCACCCAGAGAGGATAGATGCCCTCAAGAACCCGCGATAACCCGGTTTTTTTGGCTTCACTGGACATGTCCGGTACGCCTACTTTGGTTTAATTACCACTTGCCAAGGCATGGTTCGAGCCACCGCAGACGCAAGCAATAGAGTATCAGCCAAGAGAAATACCGACAAATCTCAGATGTCATTACTGATTACAGCAATACTGGTAACCTCTCTTTTTGCACCTTCTATGTCACTTGGCAGCGTCTCCCTCGAACCAGATCAAACCAGGCACAACACCGCTAACAACACCACTGACGAAGCGGCCACACAAGCACTACTCTCGAACCTAAACACCTCCAACCCGATAGAGGTAACTGGAATAATGGACGACCAGGGAAGAGTCCACCTAGTCTGGATTGAGAATGGTTCATCCCCAATGCTACAGTACGCATTGATTTCCACCAATGGGATTGATACCGTTCTTATTGCTAACACCCTAGTCGGTCAGAGCAACTACACAGAGGTATCTAGCCCCTCGATGGTCCTCGACTCCGACAACAATGCACATATCGTTTGGGCGATTACTGATGTTGAGATACTGTACTCCATTCTTGATCCTTCAGAAGACGATCAAGACGGCTCCACAGGGGACGTTTACAATATGACACTCACTAGTGAATACATAATTGCAGATGGGACTGGTATCAGGAATGACCCAGACATAGCAGTCGACTCGAATGATGCTATGCACATCGTCTGGGTCGACACCTATGACCCACAGGGACTCTACTTCGGAACCCCTCTGATCTACTACAAGATGGTCGCAATGAACTCCACCGGAGGGGTAGAGGTAGTAATCAACAACACACTCGTCACCCCCGCACTTGGGTACAAGGGCAACCCAGCAGTTTCCATAGGGGTCAACAACACGGTAATCGTGGTATGGGAGGATACTCGTGGAAGTCTGATCGAGTACGTCGGCCTTCTAGACACATCTGGTTCGATGACCGCCGAGTGGGAGGACATGTGCGCCGTCTTCTATGGAGGAAACCTGACCAGCGGAGAGTACTTCCAAGGCGTAAAGCCACTCCTTGAGTCGGCAAGCATCACAGTTCTAGAGACGCTTTATGCTCTGAGCGGTCAGATGGCTCATGCATCTAACCACAAAAACTGCGAGGATGGGTATTCTGCTGGTGGTAACGGGACCGCAGGCCCAAGAACAGACTACCTCGGGCAAATCCCAACGGACAACTCCGGCGGAATAAGAGCACTCACCGAGGTCGTCTACAACGAATCCGCTCTCAGCATCCCCACAGACTGGGGATACTACAGCGAGATGTGGGGACCTGGATCGACATGGGCCTGCACCTCATGGAGGGACTACTCATCAATGACTCCCGGGAACCCCCCCTCGTCCGCAGACCATGCTTGGAACCCAAATGCGACCAAGCTGATCATCCCCGTCTCCGATGAAGGGCCATATGGTGGCTCTGGCAATGGATACCAGGCTCAGGAGGCCGATGACAACCAGAGTATCAGAGAGGCACACGACGCCTGTGTAAATGCAGGGATTATCCCTATTCCCGTGGCTGGAACAACCTCATACGGCGCCAATACCATATGGGCCAATGACACTCACGTGCGTTCCCATATGATGGATCTAGCACAATGCAATGGTAACTTCACCGGACTCGCAGACAGGACCTGCGACGGATTGACCACGGCGACCAAGGACGCGGGAGGCGAGATGTTCCTCTACCCATCAGACAACATGGCCAACTTCGAGGGGGACTTCGAATCGGGATACCTAACCAATGGATGGGGCTCCTCGAGCTCCTCGGACATATGGTCGGTGGAAGCAGCCGACAACGGATTGGTATATTCCCAGGCCAATTTGTGTGACATAGGGGGGACCACAGGCAACCCATCCTTCTACTCAGTCTCCTGCAACTACACACAGCCGGCTGGAGAGACGGTAGACCTCACTGTGAACGTGGACAACTGGGCTTCAGAGTTCAGCATGGACGTCATCCTTCCAGATGGCACAGTCGCCTCCTTCAACAGCAGTTCAGTGTACAACCAGTACAGCGGCGTCCTAGTGAGCTTCACTGGCGCTGGGAACTACACGATCTTCCTGAACGACACCTATGGGGACGGGGGCACATCTGTATCAGCCGACTACACATACGTTTCAGCCACAAACCCATCTTCAACGCCAATATCTGGATCTTACTCCGCGCAATCAGGCGCAATAACGCATGGGGAGAACACAAATCTCGAGTTCACCGGAGTCCTAGCCAATGGAACTGTGAGCTTCTCCTACAACGTATCATCCGAGGCGGGATACGACTTCCTCAAGTTCTACCTCGACGGCATTCAACTGGCTCAGTGGTCTGGAACTCAGAGTGGAAACTTCTCGACCCCGGTCTCCCTAGGTCAGCATACGCTGAAGTGGACCTATGCCAAGGATGGAAGCGTCAGTTCAGGAAACGACGCAGCATGGATAGACGACGTGATCATTCCGGTCGCGAACTACACGGACGAGGTAAATGCACTTGTACAATCCATCATAGCTTTGACAACGAGCAGTGGCTCCACAGAGACATACCTGTCCGTACTAGATCCGTATTCCATGATTAGCAACCCAAGGAGCACTTGGAGCATGGGGGACCCAGGTCACAGCGTGGACTCAGATACTGGAGAATACGTTGAGGACACCGGTCCTTCTGTAGACTACGTATGGCAGGATGGCATTGGTTGGAGCACTATCGGACACTTGGTCATAGTGAACGACACACGCCTCACTAACGGCCATGGCTGGAGCGTTAGTCCCGAGGTTAACAGCGACAACGACGGTAACGTACACGTTGTGTGGGTTGATGGCCGCTCCGAGGAGCACAGCCGCACAGCCCCTTCACAATTGCACTACATGCAGCTGGACCTTTCTCGTGCCGGACCTTTCGATGGCGAGGCAGACGGACTTGACCTAAGTACAGTATCCGTAGTCACAGACTCACTTGTACCGGGATCCGACATGACTTGGGGCGCCAACCCAAGAGTGGACTTCGACAATGACGGTTCAGTGCACGTGACATGGTTCGAGTCATCCCCAGACGCTGCTGATGGAGAGGGAGTCGTAGAGCTCCGATGGACCAGGATTACAACGCCACAGCTCGATCAAAATGGCCAACTGCCACTTGGACAGAGCTTGGATGAAGCATACGCAGTCATCAATACCAGGATTATCGCTCAGAGCACGACTAATCTGATGGGCGTGTTCGGGAGTGGAATCAGCTCTGGCTCACAGCCCATCGTGAACTTCGACTGGCCAAACAGGGATATCGTTTGGACGACTCCCGACTGCGAGGAATCAGAGACAGTCACTGAGGATCAGTGGGACGTGTGCATGTGGTCAGAGAATGTCTACCAGATGGACCTAGTACTAGCCGAAAATCAAGGTGAAGAGGTTACGCTGAGCCCCGGCGAGTCGACATCCATAGACTTAGTTTTGAGAGGCCCAAGGGTCCCTGGAGGCAGTGACATTGTCATTGCTTCCTCTTCAGAGATCATGGCCAACTGGTTCTCTGACCTGGGCTTTTCTGGGAACTACCAGTCCACCACCACTCTAGTTGAGGACGTCAACTCCGAGTTGGAACTATTCCTCAGGGCGCCCAGCCTTAGGGAGGCAAATCAGGACCAGTCGTTCGAAGTCACAGTTACCGTGTCTTCCTCTACAATGTCCCAAGCGACTACCAGCATCACAGTTCTCGTAAATCTAGTCAATGAGGGAGACTGGGATGATGACGACAACGACGGAATTCCCGACTCGGAAGACAGCTGCCAGTTCGGGGAAACCGACTGGACTTCCAACTTCGAGACCGATCACGATTCGGACGGATGCCGGGACTCTACGGAGGACCCAGACGACGACAATGACGGATTCCTAGACTTTGAGGACAATTGCCCACTGGGCGTCCAGGGGGACTACCTTGATGCCGACAACGACGGCTGCGACGACACCTCCGAGGATCCCGACAACGATGGTGACGGGGTTGAGAACCACCTAGACTTGTGCCCCGATGGAGCTCAGTACTGGGGGGACTTCGCCGAGGATCACGATGGCGACGGATGTCGTGACGGAGACGAAGACGACAACGACGACAACGATCCTTTCGCTGACATCGAAGACGACTGCCCCAAGGGCGAAATTGGTTGGTCGGACATGATATTCGACAACGATGGCGACGGATGCCACGATTTGAAAGAAGATAGGGACGACGACAACGACGGCGTACAAGATGGGGACGACCTGTGCCCTCAGGGTATGACAGTTTGGTTCTCAGAACCAACCGGTGATTTCGATGGCGACGGATGCCATGACGACGTCGAGGACGAGGACGACGACAACGACGGCGTACCCGATGATGACGACATGTGCCTAATGGGCATGTCAAACTGGGAATCAACACTGATTACCGACTGGGATTTCGACGGTTGCCATGACGAGATGGAGGACGCAGACGACGACAACGACGGGGTTCCAGACCACTCGGACCAATGTCAGAGAAGCATCCCAATAGGGCCCGGGATAGACCTAGACCTAGATGGATGCAACGACTCGACAGAGGACATGGACTTGGACAACGACGGAATCAACACTCCCTCGGACAACTGCGAGGAGGACCGCACATCTGGTTGGGTTTCGACGACATGGAACGACGTAGATCAGGACGGGTGCGTGGATACGGATGACTGGGACGACGACAACGACGGCATCTCCGACGCTATCGACGAGTGCCCCGCCACCCAATTCCTGACAATCGACATTGACAGGGACGGCTGCATGGACGACACCGAGGACGAGGACGACGACAACGACGGGGTCCCTGATTCAAGGGACCTCTGCCCGACTGGAGTGATGAACTGGAAATCCGACAGATCCACTGACATCGATGGGGATGGATGCATGGACTCGACAGAGGACGATAGCGTCCCCAACGCACTCCTGAACACCATCACAGGAAGCGCATTCGCCACTCTGATGGCGGCCAGTGCCGGAATCCTTCTGGTTGCAGCAGCAGTAATGGCCAGGAGGAGCCGAATCACATCTCCACGTAGCTATTCTGATGGCACGTTGGAAGTCGAATCCACTATGTCCGAGGGAGATGATGTGGCAGTGCAGCAGACCGACAACAATGAGGAGGGAGTAAGGAAACTGTCTGATATGGGATACTCCCCAGAGGTGGCCAAGGCCATACTGGATGCCGAGGAAGGAGCACGAAGGAGACGTAACTGAATCTGGATTAGCAACTATGAAGCAATTTGATAACCTCCACGATACACTGGGGTGATGAGGATTTCCATGAGGGCGGTCAGAGTCGAGTGCGCGGCCCCCTCAATAATCCACGACTCCCGCGCTGCTATTGCTATGAACAGCATAAGCTGGGACTACAGGGGCACCCTCGGTGTAGAGGGGGGCAATCTGCGAATAATGTGTGAGTGCATCACCGCTGATGGGGACTGTCCACAGGCAGGTTTCAGCATGCCAGGAGTGACAATTGTAGAGATACTAGAGGAATGGCAGACCGACTATCTGACACATCACTTGATCTCTCTCGAGTTCTCGAGGGACTTTATTGGAAGGTTCTTCGAGAATGGGGACCTCACAATCCTAGCGGGAACAAACCTGACGAGCAACGGCCTCGTGGTCCAAGTAGCCGGGAGGCAATCCTCTATGGTCTCCTTCTTGAGATCAATCAGGGAAGCAATACCAATCGAGAGAGTCACCAAGGCTAGGAATTCCGAGGGAATAGCCCAGAATGGCCCTACTCTACAACAGTACAGAATACTGAAGCTGGCATACAAGAGCGGCTGGTACGAAGTTCCGAAGAAGGTATCCATAAGGGGGCTTGCAAGCAAACTCGGACTCTCCAAATCAACAGTCGCCGAGCAGCTAATTAAGGCAGAGAGCGAGATAGTCGGAGACTTCCTAGGAAAGTCAAACTAGAATGCATCCAACCTCATCTGAATGCTCCTGTTCGCGAACCATGACTTCCTAAGCTCATTCGGCGAAGAAACCCTATCGGACATGAACCCAATCGCGGCCTCAAGGGAATCGAACTTCCTTCCTTTCCCCCGCAGGGCCTCCCTTACCGTCTCACGGATTAGCCACACCCCAACAGGGGCCCAGTATCCCGGGCCAATGTCCCTCCAGATCAGACAGGCACCAGACCTCCCAATCGACTCCAAGTATTCCAGTACCCCCAGCCTCGCCGAGTAATATGCCCCAGTAACCCTACTTGCATACTTCGTCCTAGGACTGCCCTCCTCCCAGTCCCCAAGAACCCTTCCGGTTTCTGACCACAGTGAACCGCCCGTCCAAGCCTCCATCATATGGAAGGCCCAGCTTCCAGGTGTGAGGACAACGTGGAATCTATTGTCCAGATATTCTGCTTCGAAGACCAACACTTTGTCCAATGATGGAAGGAACCTTACTCTGTCCCACACCCTCTTCCCGAGGGTGTCGTCCGTTGCAGTAATCCCCCATCTGGTGGGAACAAGTTTCCTACCCTCCTCCCTCCCCAGCAGGCCTGAGGACAGCATCCTGGAAATCTGGGCCTCCCCAGTACCAGAATCTACGAGCTCCCCCATCGCCTCTGATGCTAGAACATCCACCTCCTCTGTAATTGAGGCTATCTTCCTCGAGATCTTCGCGTTTCCTGTCACCTCTGCCCTGACGACTTCCCCCGTGGGGCCCAAGGGGGTGCTCATGCTGTCAAAGGTGGGATTGCCACCCACGGCAACAGGTCTGGCGAAGTCAAGCTCAATTTCCACGCTAGAAGACGACTTGGCAACTAGTTGAGTGGCCTCAAGTACCAAATCTGGAGAAACAGCACTTGAAACATCCATCTTTCTCCCTCCTGTGATGAGACCGGCATGTCTTGCAGCCACTTCTTCCAACGGCCTCCCGAACAACTCGGCCGGATCCCCATTTGCCATTTTCGAAAACCCCTCATCCGGACTCAGTGAAGCAGTGAGGCCCGCCCTGACATCCGGATATCCATACCTCCCGACAAACATAGAGGGGGGACTAGGGCCCGACATCTCGACTACTTTCGAAGTCTCCGAGACAGGTAGCCTGCTTCTCACTTCGGAGAGGAGGGGGCAAGGATCTATTCCGCACAGTCCCTTGGTCCCTCTGCACTCTATGCACTCGGGGAACATCAACGTGCAATCAAATCGGACGCTCTTAGGGATAGCGTACGATGAACAGGGGTGGGACGAGATTGAAAGGGGGCCCTTTTGTCGCAGCCTCATGGCGAAGATACCGGCAGTAATCCTCCAGCAGTTCGTTGGAATGGGGGACTATGAGAGAACTCTCGCGATAGACAGGGCATCCAGGGAACTCAACATGCCTGTATCTGAGATACTATCCGAGCTAGAAGATTTTCAGAACGGACCGACGAAGCCCCCCCAAGCCACAAATCAGCCAGTCTCCATTCCAGAGAGAAAATCGAAGTTCAAGACTACCGGGAATCAGGGAGAGGGCTCGCCAAATTTCCTTCAAGAAACTCACAAATACAGATTTACCTACGATCCAAGCCAAGCTGGAAAAAGGAGACAGGAAGGAGTCGAGCAGGCGATACTCTGTCCAAACTGCAATGCTGCTCTGGGAATACCTTCCACACGTCCCATCAGAGTTACATGCCCCTCTTGCATGATGGACTCAACTTTCGAAGCCTAGACTCCGTAGAATTGGTTTTCCATCGAGCCCTCTTCATCCTCGGTCAATGATTCAACCATGACACTTAGCAGATACCTTCCAAGGATAGCCAATACAGGTATCGACCAAGTATCAGATACCGATTTAACGCTCAGATTCAGGTCTTGGCCCCCCAGCATTCCCAGTGCAACTTCATTGATCGCCGATATTACGAAGTAAGCCACTGCTCCGGTAGCCAGGAGCATGATGCTCTGTCCCGTGAACGAGCCTTCTTTCCACCTAAGCACCCCTAGAGAAAGGAATAGGGAGAAGAAAGCCACCAGGAACCAAGAAAGGGAATTGTCGATAGCAATGACCCAAACTGCGATGTCATTGTTCACCGCCCCGACATCGAACCCAGTGGAATCGGGAAGAATCGCCGCGGCCCATTCCTGAATCTCCATCGACGTGCCGTAGAATACCTGGATTACAGTGACTGCCCCAATCATCAGTGATACCAATGCTAGGGCCCATAGGAGTGAGGTAAGCAGGCTCCCACTGGCAGCTGAACGCATGTCTCCAAGCAACCTTTCCAACTGCTGTTCCCAACCCAGACCTTTGGCTAGGACCCATATTCCAAAGATCAGGGGCATCGCCCCAATCAGTTGTGTACCGTTTGGAAGTATCAGCCCGAGTCCCAGGATTATCATTACCGCAGCAATTGGGACGAGCAACCGAGCCCTCCAACGTGGGTCCTCAATCGCCTTTACTACGTAGTAGTACGTGCTCTCTATCCCTTTTGACTGCCTTACAATTATCTTCTCAACGTGGTCTACCCTAACTCTCGATGTAATGATTGGAAGGGCGGCCTCGTCATCTGCCCCATCTGTAATCAGGATGGCCCTGTCGGGTTGGAACTCTTGAATCACCTCATCCAATTGTATGGCAATCGCTCTGTCACTCCGTGCTCCTACTCTGACATCTCCTGTCAGAAGGGCAATCTGAACCTCATCGTCTCCCACAATCTCCTCGTTGAGCTTGTCATGCCGGTGCAGCGCTCCTAATATTGCATTGGTATCCGACTCCTCCGGATCTGCCAGACCAAGTCTGAGAGCCGCTGCGAGAGTGGCTTTCCGCCCAATCACCGGCCCCCTGATGCCGGCCTTGACACCTAGGTCGTTGTCCCTGTCGACAGTTAGAACGAGTGTTCGGACCACGTGACCTCTCCCCCTCGCTAGTCGATAGTATCAATGACGCTATGAAGAATTGCCTGAAACGCGCTCCTTAGTCTCCGATTCCTGCGCTGTCTCCACATCACTGGGAGTCTGAAACCTACGTCGCTGCTTGGCCCTCAGATATTTCAGCGGGTGAGTCAACCACTCTTGGTCACACAGACTATCATCGCCGACGTTTACAGGGCATCTAGCTGAAGTCTTCAGTGACGCGCAGCCATGTGGAGTGTACTCCCTTTCGTAAACATGGGCAACTTGGTAGGAAGTCGTCTCCGCATTGTAGTCGGGGGCACCCGAGAAAAAGGCGCACGTCTGCTCTTGCGAGTGTCCGAGGGATCTTGAGAAGGACGCTAGGAAAACCCTCCCAACGTGATTCACGTTTACCCCCTGATTCAATTCGGATACTGCGGATTCGAAGCAAGGGGGCCAATCCTCCCTCACCGCCGCAGACATCGGCATCTCCGCACTCACTCTCTCTGAAAGAAGGCCCGTGATTCTCTCAACAGGCTCCGAGAAGAGGGCCGCGAACTCATCGTCCATCCTCTCCATCCGTTCCCTACAAGACCTATCCAGGTACTCTCTGACACGCTCCTTGAGCAGTCTCGATGTCCTTTGCCTGCTATCTTCTCCTGCTGAAGCGTTCATGCATACCCATCCCCCACTTAGGGGGCGATTAGCCAACCTCCAGTAGTTACCAGAGATTCGGGGGCACAGCTCGATGAAGTCAGACATTGGTACCCAATAAACGACCTCCCTGGAATCGCCGGATTGTTCCTCTCTCAGCCCTGAAATGTAGGATGTAGCAATTGTGCTGAAATTCCCGGTGTCCATCCCAAAAAGCTGGTCGGCCCTGCTCGCCTCGCCTTCAATCCACCGAGCTAGCAGACGCTCGTCGAAGGACGCACAGACCACAAGCATCGCATGCAGGAATGAAAGTGACTCAGTCATTCTGCCCAAGTCCGTAGAAAGATCAACAACCGTGGCAGTATCCACTCCGTCCTTGTGCATCACAGACTCCAGAAGCCTCAATCTTCCTCTGTTCCTGACATCTTCCAGCCATGGGGCCTCTATCAAATCCTCCACGGAAATACCATTCTCAGTTAGAACAGATCTCATGTGCTCTCTTCCTTGAGGGAGCATAGGGTACCTCGACAGGAGCCCCAAGTCACCTATCTCAGGAGGGTTAAGCGGCATCGGCACAGTTCTCAGTGGGCAAAGAGGGTTCTTCAACACTCACCGAGCCCTTCCACTGGAGAGAGCATGAAGGAGAGGCCCACAGACTTGACTCCAGTCAAGAACAGCCTAGTCTCCATGCAAGACGAAATACGCGCCCATTTCGGTTGGGATCTTGAGCAAGATGAGGATAGCGCTAACGCCCTACTGGCCGCAGTAGAATCAACGGACATCGAGCCATGGTCTAGGTTCCAGAGAGCCGCTACTGTCGCTGGAATACAACGCAGAATAGTTCTACGCGAGCAAGAAGTCGCAATTCTGGGTGCCGCCATAGAGATTGATGAGTTAGTCGCCATTCTCGACGAGCCCACCCTCCTAGTGGCTGCTGATGGTGCCACCGGGGTCCTTTCCCTACTTCCAGAGACAACATCAGAGAGGGCATGGTCTAGGTTGGCGTTCCTTGTCAGTGATGCAGACGGAGGCAAGGGGACGATTGCTGCAGTGAAGAGGGGAATCCCGGTATTCCTGCACGCACACGGCGATAATTCGGAAGACTGGCGGGAATTGCTGGAGATAGCCGCTTCCTCACCCACTCCCCCTCCCCTAGTTCTCACTCATCAAACACCCAACATGATTCAGGGAATGCACAATCCAGGCGGATTCACAGACGGAGACAGGGCCGCTTGCATTGTCAGATCACTGGGAGTCCCCATCGAGAGGATTAGAATGCTCGGAACTAGGACGGATATCGTTGGAAGGTGGTCGGGGAAGACAGATCCTGAACAAAAAATTGTGAAACTTGGATGGATGGAGAAGATACTGAGAATCCTGGAACTCGAATTCTGATCAGATGAAATCCTCTAGAGTCATCACAGTCACCGAGTCATTGCTGAATAGCGAATCCACACTTTCCGACATCCACTCGACCCTCTGCTTCGTATAGTCGTCCACACCGTAACTTTCCATAACCTCCTTGGTTACCTTGATGTATTTCCTTACGGCACCCTCGGAAACCGTCAGTACCACATTACCCTTGCAGGAAGACTCACCGTCCTCGGTGCCCGAGAACCCTACGGATCCGGCCACCCTCTGAACGCACTTGCCCGCCAATGGCATCCTCCTGTAGGAATGGCCACATTTCACACAGCGGACCTTTTGCCTAGTGAATGCCATAAGATTCCCTCGCATATCTGGCAAGAAGTGTGATTCGATCACCTGCGAAGCAACCCTCCTGACACTTACGGCCCTCAGCCGGCTTCCCAGAGCAAGCTGCTCAGTCATCTTGTCGTTCATCGTTTCCAGTGTCTTGTAAGCCGAGTTTACAGGCCCTGCATCCAGATCCCCCGAGTCATGCGTCCAGCCATATCCCCTGATGTCTCCTATGCTACCAAGCCTATCGCTTACCAGGTCTACCAGTGAAGAGGCCTCATTGGGGTGGGGCTGAGAAAGAGTTGCCTCGTAGAATGACCGGGAGTAGCCCCAAGAGCAATCCACATTGAGTGCCTCTTTGTCAATCTCTTTGGGGTTCAATCTTGTTGTCAGGACAAGAGGAGCGTCCATCCTCCCCCCTCTTCCTGCCGGAAGTATCTCCTTGGAGAAATTGAGCAATCCGTCTAGCAGTAGCATTATGCTATCCTCATCCCCGTCACAGTTCCTCCTCTTGGCTGCGTGAAATAGAGGGTGGGCATAGCCTGCGGAGGAAGACGTCCAACCCACTATCCTACAAAGAACCCCTCCAGATGTGTGAGGTGCTAGGCCTATGGCAAGCTGGCCTACTAGATCAGCCTCCGTTGTCGCGTTGTAGAATGGCTCCATCCCGTAGAACCTCACTAGGAGGTCATCCACGAAATTGCATGTCGATAGAAGGTGGTCTATTGATCGGGTAGAAGGAACGAAGTCCTGTGGAAGCAGCTCCAGTATTTGGTCATCCGAAGAAACCGTTTCTCCGTACATGTCGTGAGTATAACCAAGCTCATAGAGAACCTTCCACGGGGTTCCAATCTCGCTCGGTTTGAAGTGAGTAATCGGAACATCACTCATGTCGTATCTCGCTGTGCCGTCCCGAAAGACCGACACACCATGCTTCGCCCTGAGTAGTCCCTTCTCCAGCGGCTCGGGTGTCTGCCCTACCGAGATAAGCCCCTTCACGGCCTTCACCTTTCCTGGGAGCCTATCCATTCCCAGAGCCCTCCTCTTAACCTCTAGAATGGAAGAGAGGGGCATGTTTGTCAATTCACCCTTCCTCCTCCTTTTTGCACTCCTTCCCCGCCTCTCAATCGTCCTTCCGCCGCATTCGACAGCTACATGTGGGTCCGGGCGATTATGACATCTGATATGAGGCGACTCTCTTCCACAATCCTCGCAAATCCTAGGTCCTAGCTGAACTCTGAGATTTCCCTTGGAAGAAGCATGCCCAAGGAGCCTCTGAGGGCCACCATTCTCTGCTATCGGATAGAGTGCGTGAACCAATGGTTTCATCTCCCTGACTCCTGACTTCTCGGGCCTACCCATCCTGGCCCCAATCCTGCATGGTACAGAATTCTCCCACCTCATCTGTGAAAGATTTCGAACTAGCCACAGGCACCTTTCAACCTCATGACCATCAAGAAGCACTCTAGAATTCCTTAGTGCCGCAGAATCTCTGGGCCCCTGATCCTCAATCTTCTCCGCTGCCTCGTCACCGATAGCTTCAGTTTCCAAAGTGCCCTTTCCAGACTGCATCGCTGCGGTTGTGGCTTCCACCCTAGCCACTGCACGCCTTGCCTCCAAATCCGCTAGCCTCTCCTCCTCTTCTCTGATAACCGCGTTCGACTCCTTAATCCTCTGAATCCTACTCGATATATGCGGCCCAGATTCCACTACTGGAACAATCCCTCCATCCCTTTGTTCTAGGCCTAGGCCATCAAGAAGGCTCTCCCAATTCTTTGGAATCAGAATATCGCCTCCATCGTGAATATGCTGCAATCCCAATGTCATCAGGGATGATTTGGTCACCCCGTGCATTCGTACAGATGTCCATCTAGGCCACTTCTCATGGTCTTCTTCTTCGATATCTAAATCTCCGATGCTCCCATCAGGCCTCCACCCCTCTGCAGCGCCCCTAATCCTCAGACCCTCGCTCCCCACCTCGGAATGAATCAATGAATCGATGAGGGGAGGTGCAAATGATATCGGCAGATCGGCCCACCAGAGATTCCATGGAGGTGGAACCGCAGTTCCGAAGTCCCCACAAATCCCCCTGCATTGTTCCCATGTGAGCTCTAAGTCCCTGAGGAAAACATACCAATCCCTACGTCTCCAACTCCTCTCTAGATCGCTTTCTCCCCCCCTATTTATCGCCCCATTGAATGGGACTCCTGGAGGTAGCTTGCCTCTTTCACAATCTAGTATCTCAGCCAATCTCAATACCTTTTCCGGATGGTCAATTGAATCTACAAGATCTGCAGCCCACCAGTCCCTGTTATATGCCGAAGGAACGAGATCCTTGTTGTTCTCAAGGAACTCACCTAGTCCCATCAGAATCTCTCCATTGTCCCAAATAGAGACAACTTCGTCCTTGACGGAATCCCATTCGGCCAAAGAAGAAATCATTCTGTATTCTCCATCAGACAATAGAACGGTCGGCCCATCTACATCTACGCAGGGAGTCACAGCACAGGCCTTCCCCGGCCTTTCTATCTTCATCTGGGTCCCGACTGAAATGAATCCACCTGCCGCTTCCATGGAAATGGGATTCATGCCTGCAGCGGCTAGGCCAGTAGCGCGGCTACGCCCGTATCTGAGTCTGAAACCGCCTGGCTCGCCTGGCTCGCCGAAAATGGGCCTACCCGCTATCACATCATCCATATAGCGAGAAATTTTTGGTATTGCGCGACTCTTGAAGTCACCAGTTTTGTCTTCCCGGGGCTTCCCCTTCTCGGCAAATTGTGAGATGAAATCCCAACCAGGGATCCTCATTCTCTCCGTGTGCTTGACGATCTTCGGGGCCTTCAGGCAGAGTCCCTCACCAATCACCAACAGGACGCCGCCCCTCACACGCGTTCTGAATGAACCGTTCTCGTTCTGGACGTTCCTGATCTCCTTGTATCCTGCACATTCCTGCCTCTCGGTCTCCTCGCCATTGACCATCACTGGACATGCTCTTACTATGGTCTCGACCTCCTCTGGAGGGGGCTTGTACTGCAGTCCCACCCTGTAGAGCCCGAACTCCTCCTTCACCCTCTCAACTTCTGGGGTCGATGGGACGTATCTGCCTATTCCAAGCTCTCTCCTTATCATGTCCCCAATCAGGACACACAACGCTTGAGCAGTACCTCCAGCAGCCCTTATGGGCCCGCAGAAGTCGATAGAAAGGAACTCCGACCCGTCAACGTTGTTCAGTATGCGGACCGCGCCAATTCCATCCAAGGGTGCAACAAGAACGGCCTCTGTTAGAACTGCGAGGCCTACCCTCAACCCACAGTCTATTGCGTCCCTCAGGTCGCCGTCCCTCACATGCATCTTCCTGGCAACATCAACTGCAATTTGTATGGAAGCGCTTTCCCTGTCTGTAGATCCCAGTAGCTCCCGAAGATCGTCCTCAATCTTCAGTCCCTTGAGGTACTCCTCGAGCAGCTTCTCTGTTCTACTGGCTAGATCAGCAGCTCTCGGTATCTCGATGTCCCTGCTAAAGTCAAGTCCTTTGGACTTCGCCTCAGAAGCCAGTAGATACTCCTCCTCAGCCTTCTCGTCGAGCCACTTCTGATAGGCGGCAATCTCGCCGCTCAGGCGGGCCGAGTCATAGATTGCCTGCGCTCCATTTCTCCCGCTCATCACCATACGCTCCGCTGCGAACATCTCCTTACCGGACTAGGCCGTCCAAGAACATTGACCGTAATCTCGGCCCTTTGGGCCGTTTACCCTTGCGAACCTTCATGCGACCCTGTTGCCCCGGAGAGGGGGAAGAAGATGCAGTCCATCAGCGCAGAGGAGGCGAAGAGCCGACTAATCGACAGGGTCAGGGACCTCGCGTACCTGCACTCTCCAGACGAACTTTTCACTCTCGCCAGCGGCCGAAAGAGCCCACATTTCTTCGACATGAAGCCGGTAATGATGGACCCTGACAGCGCACACCTCCTGGGAGTCCTGATTCATGACCAACTAAGCATCCTGGGAGGGGTCGACGCAGTAGGGGGGCTCGAGCTCGGAGCAGTCCCTCTAACTGCCATCGCCATTGCCAAGGCAGGAAGGGGGTCCGAACTCAGAGGATTCATGGTCCGCAAGGAGCCCAAGGGAAGAGGAGGCCGCAAGACGGGCAATCCACCGGGGATAGAGGGAGCCACAATCAAGTCTGGAGACCGTGTTGTTCTTTTGGAAGATGTTACCACCACAGGAGGCTCCGCCCTGAAGGCCGCGCAGATGCTGATTGAGATGGGTTGCGACGTGGCGGCATGCATCACCATCCTAGACAGGCAAGAGGGTGGAGCCGACGCTTTCAGTGAAGCTGGAATAGACCTAAGGCCGCTCATCCTACGGTCTGATGTGGCCGGTGATTGAATGGGCCAGCACGTGATCGACCCGGATGGTAAACCCTATCTTCCAAGCAACTTGGAGAGGAAGGAGTACGTCGGCGCATCAGCATACTTCGACCTAGACCTCAGGGCCGGGGTCATACTGGAGGTAGAGCACTTCCCTGAGATGAGGAAACCATCCTACAAGATTCAAGTCGACTTCGGGCCAGTCATTGGTAAGATGTGGAGCTCTGCCCAGATTACCAACTACCCCCGTCATGAGTTGATTGGAAGGACGGTGGTAGGCGCAGTAAACCTCGGCGACAAGACACTGCCAACAGGATTCGTGTCGCAGTTTCTGGTTCTCGGAGCACTGGACCCAGACGGGACAGTAAGGCTCCTCGAGCTTCCAGACGGAGTCCTACCCGGCTCAATGGTTGCTTAGTGGTGGTTACTTGTGCCTCCAGCAAAGGGGGCCACCCCTGAAAGAAATAGTCCTACACTTCTTTCCTGAAACCTCATCGACGTGGGCGCAGTAATGAGTTTTCAGATCAGGCCTCCTGTCTGTGTCCATGTCCGGCTTAGCCTGCGAGCCCGTTGAATCAGAATCCATTACAGAGGAACTCTTCTTGATGCTGTCCATCTCGCCCTTGTCAAACCAAAAAGACCCGCAGTCGACGCATCCATCTAGAATTAGCGATTTTAGCTTGCCCGCACCAGCCCCGGCCTCCTTTGTCGCCTCATATGCTACGGCTCCAACTATCAAAACCAACGCGAATACCAATACTATCGGATGGTCGACCGCCCCTAATCCTAAATCTCCACCGAAGCCTCCACCACTCCGCTCGGGTTGCACGTAGCCCACTTCGATCTCGACCATCTTGCCCTCGCAGGTAGGGCAATCTAGGTCGCACGGATTTCCTTGCATGAGCAACTCTTCGAGGACTCCGACCTTGTCCGTCGTGTCCTTGAGAATAGTGCCGATGTTCTTGGCGTTAAGCAACGTTCCCTTGCACTTGCCGCATTCGAAATAGCCCCTATCTTTGCTTATGTGGTATGACAGAATTCCACAGCCTCGGGGGCATTCTAGCCTCTCAAGATCTGCCACCTGCCTTCTATGGAGCCTGCAGAACAACTCGCCTCTGATGGCATTACGTTTGCACGGCGACCCGCCATTCTTCTTGCCCATGCATTCCATGATCCCGGAATCCTGGTCCTGGTGCTTCCAGCAATACTCAGATCCGAACTTTACATGCTTACCGCACTCGGGGGCCCCCGTTCTGTCCTCGTCGACCCCCCTGCAGCGACCCATCAAAACGTGAAGCCTCTGCACTGCCATTATTCTTTTTACGGCAGTTACACTATTGGACTGCTTGACACACCGCTACCACCATGTCCACCATAGTTAGGATGACGACAAGCGCAGGAGAATTCGATATCGAACTCTTCACCGAGGACTGCCCAGAGACCACAGGAAACTTCCTCCGGCTCGTAGACGACGGGTTCTATGACGGATTGCACTTCCACAGAGTCATCAAGGATTTCATGATCCAAGGAGGCTGCCCTCATTCGAGAGACCCCCATAACGGCAGAGCTGGAACCGGGGGGCCCGGCTGGAAGATTCCCTGTGAGGCCTCAGCACTGGCCAAGAGGCATGATAGCCCAGGACTGTTCTCGATGGCCAATGCCGGCCCCAACACCGGCGGCTCACAGTTCTTCCTGACCACCGTCCCTACGCCTTGGCTAGATGGCAACCACGCTGTGTTCGGAAAAGTTGTGAAAGGAATGGAAGTCGTCTACAAAATCGAGAATTGCGATACTCAGCCAGGAGACAGACCGTACGACCCCCAGAAGATAATCAAGATTGAGAGAATTTAATAAAACAGCCTACTGACAGGCTACAATAGACTTTATTAATAACTAATTAATGCCAAATACATGGCAAAGCACCGCGCGGGAGACCGTCGAATAATAAGCATCAGCATTCCAGAGGAGACAGCGAGGAAGCTAGACAGGAAAGTCGGCAAGGGGATGAAGGAGGGAAGATCGGCTACGATTACCAGAATGATAGAGCGGGGCCTCTCCCATGATTCAACCCCTCCTGCCGAAGACAACCTTCCTCAGAGATCGGCCAGAGCGGAGCCAGGATCATTCAGAGTGGAGAAGGACACAATGGGCGACGTCCAAGTTCCATCCGACAGGTACTACGGCGCACAAACGGCCCGGTCGTTGGTGAACTTCGACATCGGAGATGACACCATGCCAAGGTCTGTCATCAGGGCTTTTGGGATTCTCAAGGGAGCGGCCGCTCAGACCAATGTGGACCTGGGGCAGCTCGACCCTGAAGTGGGAGCGTTGGTAGCATCCGCCTGTGAGGAGGTTATTTCCGGCACCTTGGACGAGCACTTCCCTCTACGAGTTTGGCAGACCGGCTCGGGCACGCAGACCAACATGAACTCGAACGAGGTCATTGCCAACAGGGCGATAGAGCTTGCAGGGGGGGAACTTGGGAGTAAATCACCAGTTCATCCGAACGATCACGTCAACCGCGCCCAATCCAGCAATGATACCTTTCCAACCGCTATGCACATTGCTGCAGCGGAGGAGATAACCCACAGGCTGTTACCAGCCCTCTCTCACATGAGGGAGGCGCTATATGCCAAGTCGGACGAGTTCTCTGGGATAGTGAAGATCGGGAGGACACATCTGATGGACGCGGTCCCACTCACACTTGGACAGGAGTTCTCGGGGTATGTCTCAATGCTCGACTCTGACATACGCAGGATAGAGGCCTCATTGCATGACCTCTTCGAATTAGCTCTGGGTGGCACCGCAGTAGGAACCGGCCTAAACACCCATCCCGACTTCTCCGAGCAGGTCGCGAGCAGGATAGCCGAGAAGACGGGACTCCCCTTCGTAAGTGCAGACAACAAATTCGCACAGCTAGCAGCTCATGACGCATTGGTTGCATCATCTGGCACCCTCAACACACTGGCAGCCTCTCTCATGAAGATAGCAAACGACATCAGATGGCTCGGCTCTGGACCTAGGTGTGGTTTTGGGGAACTGGCGCTTCCCGCCAATGAGCCTGGTTCCAGCATCATGCCTGGCAAGGTCAACCCCACCCAGTCCGAGGCCATGACCATGGTTTGCTGTCAAGTGATGGGAAACCACACCGCAATTTCGATTGGAGGGAGCCAGGGGAACTTCGAACTCAACGTGTACAAGCCAATGATGGTTCACAACCTACTGCATTCGGTTAGGATCCTATCGGACACATGCAGATCGTTCACTGACAAGTGCGTCGTTGGCTTGGAGGCAAACGAGGAAAATATTTCTGCCCATCTAGAGAACTCCCTCATGCTCGTCACGGCACTAAATCCCCACATAGGCTACGATAATGCAGCAAAGATAGCAAAGAACGCTCATCAGAATGGACTCACGCTCAGGCAGAGCGCCCTGGAGCTGGAGATGCTCACAGACGAGCAGTTCGACGAGTGGGTCAGGCCAGAGTCCATGACAGGACACACATAGTGTAACCTGATTCCCAGAAATAATTGTTTGAATGGGCCAGAATAGGGTGGGAGCAGCAGGGGGTTCTGCTTGGGGAAGCTTTCCCCCCTGCGTACTCCGCAGGGTCCGGTTCCTCCTAGTCAGACTAGGATTTCCCGGGTAGACGACTCTGGGGCCTCTAGGGTCCCTTCGCCATTTTTCTGGACGTTTGGGTAATATCCCCCCGGAGGATTGCTCCCCCGTCGCCCTTCTCGATTCCCTCCATGGCTATTATCACCATTTTGTTTCTCGATCGGTACCGGTCCTCCACGGGTCTCCCCGCTCTTGTTCCCGGTGTGTTTCCCTCGAGCTTCCTTCCCCTTCCTTGCGTCCGGTTCTCTCCACTTTCGTTCCCCACACCCGTTCTCCAGGTTCGCCGCCATCTCTGACTCTCCCCCTTCCTTCGTGTACCTTCGCAGCATGGTCTTCTGGTACGGTTTGTGTTTTCCCCCCGAAGGGTTCGGTTCCGTTTTCCCCAGCTTCCCCCCTCGCTTCCTTCCCCTTCCTTGCGTCCGGTTATCCCCACGTTGGTTCTACTGCTGCCTCCTCGTCCACAGACGATTCGACTTTTCCCCGTTCACCTTTCGGATCCCGGTTCTACCTCTCCGACTTCGCGGATCAGTTGTTGTGGCCCGCGGTTGGCCCGAAGGCCTCCCACACCACTCCCCCGGAGCGGCAAAGTCAACAGGGCAAGCGGCGGCAATTAAACCTTTCGT
>MDSY01079585.1_pt1 | contig 23022 bp, 20 predicted proteins | sample 811131 | NCBI WGS metagenome assembly MDSY01 (sample SAMN05326643, study PRJNA326480) | marine metagenome | isolation source: seawater | place: Atlantic Ocean: South West | collected 2010 | reverse complement strand
TATCAAGCACGCCGCCAGCGTTCGTCCTGAGCCAGGATCAAACTCTCCATTGTTGTTTGATTCTGTTTTGTCTTTGTTACTCTAAAGTAACGCTCAAATCCATTTACTGGACCACGCATACCAATTATCAAAAAACTTTTTTGCTGTCAAATACAGCCAGCTAACCTAACTCATTAAATAGAGGGTTAGCAAATAGTATTTTATAAAAAAGGATTTATTTTATGATGAATTCTGGGACAGGATAATCCATAAACCTAGTAACGCTTAATTGTGATGTTACTCTTCCTGTAAATCGCACTACTAATCTCTTATTTGCTTGGTCGATGTCTTTAACTGATTTCCATCCACTTGCAAACTGCAATCCCAATGCAACAAAGATTGGAGCGGTAATGATAATTGGATTTTTTTGAGCAGTACTCATGCTCTTAGGTATAAAATAATTTTTGGAAGCAGATGGATTGTTTTCTAATATATTAAATTCACTATCTAAGGGAATATTCTGCTGTCTATTATTAGCAAGATATATATCTCCCTTTTTGTGATTTGAATTAGATGATGCCATTGCTGAATAGAGTAAGATTGTTGAAGCAATTAATCCAATTGCATTTTCTTTTTGATCTAAGTATACGAATCCACCCCCAGGGAAAAGCGAAGAAAGCAATGCTGGTGTTCTCTTTTTTAGTGGAGCATTCTCACCGGTTTTGATTGCCTTGTACCATGGTTTAATTAGTTTAGAATAATGACTATGATCAAAAATGGACTCAGCAACCTTAAATGACTGTCTCGAATTTTCCCATTCAAGTTTTTCAAAATGCGCATAAGCTCTAAAGATCATTTCGTACGGATCATCTGATTTTTTTGTTTTCTCTAGCACTAGGTCATAATTACTATTTGATAATTCAATAAATAGAATTTGGTATTTAGCTGCATTTGAATCTTTAGAGTTAGGATCATTATTTTTAATAATTCGATCATAATAATTTTTTGCTAGATCCCAATTTTCCATTTTCTCATAACTTTTAGCTATCTGAAAGTATGTTGCTGTCTCGAGTTCATCTTTAGGGTATTTATATAAAAATTGAAAATATCCTAAAAGGGCTCGCTCATAAAAGCCTTCATTGTAAAGAAAATTTGTATAACCCACTAACTCTTGCCGTTGAAAAGAAGTAAAGTCTTTCCATTCTTCTTTTATATCATCAACATCTAAATACTGTTGCTGTGCAGTCAAGAAATTCAGAAATAATAGAACTGAAAGAAGATAGAAAAAAGGTGATTTATTAAAATAATTAATCATGTAATCAATTACGCTGTGCGTCGATGACGACGCATTAATGGAGGTTTGCCACTTGCTATAAAATCTTTAGTTATTGTAATTCGCGCAACTCTATCTTCAGAATATTCTGGAAGATGAAACATTAGATCAAGCATAGATGATTCCATTACAGATCTAAGAGCCCTTGCGCCTGACTTATAGTCTGATGCGAGTTTAATAATTTCTATTAGAGCTTCTTCGCGAAATTCTAATTTGATATTCTCCATCTTAAAAAGCTTCTGGTATTGTTTTACCAGGGAATTCTTTGGCTCTATCAAGACTTTTAACATATTTTCTTGATTAAGACTACTTAAGGTAGATACTACAGGAAGCCTACCTATCAATTCTGGTATAAATCCATATTGGATAAGATCAACAGGAAGAACCTTTGCTAAATATTCATCATCTTCGAATTCATCTTTTAATGATTTTCCAAAGCCAATCTCAGAAGCATTAATTCTTTTGCTGATTATTTCAGACAGCCCATCGAATGATCCTCCACAGATAAATAAAATATTTTTTGTATCAATTGAAATAAGGTTTTGTTCTGGATGTTTTCTTCCACCTTTTGGTGGAATCTGTGCAATTGTCCCCTCTAATATTTTTAACAGTGCCTGCTGAACGCCTTCACCAGAGACATCTCTTGTGATTGAGGGACTGGTTGTTTTGCGGCCAACCTTATCAATCTCATCAATATAAATTATTCCTGCTTGAGCTTTGTAGATATCATAACTTGCTTTTTGTAATAATCTTACAAGTATATTTTCTACATCCTCACCAACGTATCCCGCTTCGGTTAATGTAGTTGCATCAGCAATTGCAAATGGAACTTCCAATAATTTTGCTAATGTCTCAGCCATTAATGTTTTTCCTGTTCCAGTAGGACCGATAATAAGTATGTTGCTTTTATCTAACTCAATATTATCGTCAGAATGATCAGATAGGATTCTCTTATAGTGGTTATAAACAGCTACAGAAAGGGCGCGCTTAGCTCTATCTTGTCCAATAACATACTGATCAAGGTGTTTTTTTATTTCACTAGGCCGAATTAATAAAGAATTATCATCCTGATTGGCTGTTTTTTTAGAGTCAATTGGAGATGGAATCTGAGAAGAACGCATTATTTTCTTTTATCAAGAATAGTATCTATAATTCCATAATTCTTTGCTTCGTCAGCACTCATAAAAAAATTTCTATCGGTATCTTTTTCAATCTTTTTGAGATTTTGTTTTGTATTTTTTGCAAGGATGGAATTAAGGTTTGTCCTCAATCTTAAAATTTCATCGGATAATATTTTAATATCTGAAGCTTGACCTTCAGCTCCGCCAAGTGGCTGATGTATCATAATTCTAGAATTTGGCAATGCAGACCTTTTGCCTTTAGCGCCACCCGATAAGAGAAATGCAGCCATACTTGCTGCTTGCCCCATGCATATTGTTGCTACATCAGGTTTTATATAATTCATCGTATCATAAATACCCATCCCTGAAGTAATAATACCTCCAGGGGAATTAATATAAAGATAGATATCCTTTTCACTATCATCTGCTTCAAGAAATAGTAGTTGTGCAATTGTTAAGGAAGCAACATTGTCATCGATCGGCGTTCCAAGAAAAACTATTCTTTCTTTTAATAGCCTAGAATAAATATCATAGGCTCTCTCAAACCTACCTGTCTGTTCAACGACCATAGGGACCAGTTGATTGATTGAATTCTTATTCATAATTCTAATTATTTACCTCAGATTGTTTACGCAGGTCTTTAGTTTGCACTTTGACCTGTTTAATTTTCGCAAATTCTTTTAAATAAGCCAAGATTTTCTTTTCAAGAAGACTATCCTCTATCCTTTGACGATTACTGGGTTTTTTATAAAATTTGTCAATTTCTTTTTCTTGTTGAGGATTTTCATTCTTTTTTTCATCAATAGATTCTGAAATCTCTTCATCAGAAACCTTTAAAGATTGATCTTTAATAATTGCTTTTCTAGTCAAATACCATTTCAAGCTTTGTTCAGCAATGGGTTTATATGTTTCCACAACTTTTTCTTTTTCAAGCTGGCCTTGATTTTTACTCATTACCTCTTCAACCATATGATGTAAATAGGATTCAGCCATTGATTTAGGGAACTCTGGATTAACTTTTTCAATCATCTTATCACATAATTGCTGATTAAATGACTCTTCTGATTTTTCTTGATAGGCATTGTCTAATTGTGATTTTACCTTGTTTTTATATTCTTCTAAATCTTTTGATTCGGGATCAACCCTTTGAACAAATTCATTATTGATATCTGGCAAAATCTGCCTTTCAACATTTTTTACTAATAGCTCATATGTTGCAAGTGTCCCCTTCTCATCTTTAGGAACCTCTACTTTGACTTTTTGATTGGGTTTTGCATTAATTAATTTTTCTGAATTCAATCCATCAAAGGGAGGCTGACCAATTTTTACATAGCGTGTTTCTAATTTTTCTCCGATTATAGGAAGGCCAGACGCATCTATTTCTTGAAGATCGCAAATAATAAAATCATCAACTTGCGCTCCATCTTCAATGGTTTTTATTTCTGCATTCCTAAACCTGATCTCTTCGATTGCAATCTCAATATCTTTATCATCGGTAATGTATTCTGTCTTTTCAATCTTAAGAGATTTTCTTTTAAGCTTTGGCAGCAATACCAAAGGCTCTATCTCAAAAGAAACTTTAAATTTAAATTGTTCTCCATAATTAAAGTCGATATCACTAACACTGCCCTTATTTACTGGAGTTATTTCTTTTTCTTCTAAAGCCTGCAAGTAGTACTGATTAACCGAACTTTCAACGAATTCTGATTCTATAGCAGGTTGAAATCGATCCATTAATACTTTTTTGGGCACTTTCCCTGGTCTAAACCCTGGCATTTTAATTTTTTTTGAAAAACGTGCGGTTGATTTTTCAAAATCCTGTTCAATTTCTGACCATTCAAGATCAATAGAAAGTTCGCGACTATAGGTATTTAACTCTTTAAGTGTAATCTTCATATCATATTAAAAATTGGGAGTCAAATATAGTGTGTAATCTTCATTTTATTTGAGGATTTTATTTACTGCTTTTTTGTATCACAATAAATACAATGATCACCGACCTGTACATGAAATCCACAATGTGGGCAAAACCATTCATCCATATTTATATTAGAAAAGGTGCCCTGATTATGAGATGATTTTGCAATTTTTGTAGAAAACGCTATAAATAAAAAAATTATAATTAATAATAAATATATACTTATGCTCATTTGATCAACATAGATATTTGCAATACGAATACTATAAAATTAATTAGATGAACGGTAATACATATATTGCATTTTACATTTAATTTAATCAAACCATATATTAAATAAACCCCTATTAATAGGGATAAAAAGCTCATAAATAATGGTAAATAATAATGGGTGATATTAAAGGAAGTTGAAATTAAGATAGTCGTATGGAAAAAAAGAAATAAGGTTCCAATAGATACATTCGAATAACCAAAAATTCTACCATATCTAGTATCAATAATTGATGTACAATCTTCATTTGTTAGTTTACAAAAACTTGGAATAAATATTTGATCAAAAGAAAATATTTTTGAATAGACGCCATAGAAATAAAAAGAAAGCGCCCCACCAACAAATGTAAGTAGGGCGCTTAGTAAGTATAAGTCAGGATACAATATTACTGTTTTAGTCTGTAGACACAACCCTCGATGGCGCTGAGGAATTTGTCAACTTGTGAGTAGGTATGAAAAAGATATTCCATCTCCTCGTATCCATCTACAGGGTATGATTCATTATCATAATCTCTTAAGAAATTTGCCTCCATTTTAACGACTAAATCTCTCATGACTTGTTTTGGCAATTCTTTTTCTCGCAAAAAATTTATTTGAAAATTCATTTGACCTGAAGATGTCATATGAAATAATGGTAATATTCCTACATCAGAATCTGAGCGGAATGTAAATGTTCCATGGTCATCACCTCTACCCCATGTTACTTCAGTGGCATGGGTATCAGAAAACTCAATGATTTTTTCTCCGATTTTTGCTATTTCACGAGAGCATTTATTGCGCATATCTTCTACGAATTGCTCTTTTGTCCATTTAGACATATATAAATATCCTATTAATAATTGGGATTACCTCGAAGGGTAAATTTACAATAATTACAGGATTTAGGAAAGCAAACGTTTTTGGCGAAAATTTGGTACTAGTAATTCAAATTCATTTGACTAATGAATTAAGATACTAGGATTTATTTAAAATCGTCCCTGATTAACTCAGCCCAAATAATTAATCTTTCTTCGGTTTCATCTTCTTGATTATCATTATCAAGTCCAAGCCCTAGAAACTCATCGCCATCTAGTGCTTCAGATTCATCAAATTCGTATCCTTCGGTTGACCATTTACCAATTAGATTCCCCCCTTTTTCCATAAAAGGCTTTGCTAAAAAACCAATGGCATCTAGAAAGTTAGCACTATAACCCACCTGATCTCCGCAACCAAAAAATGCTGCTGTTATACCATTAAAGTCTAATTTTTTATAAGCTTCATAAACTTTTTCCCAATCTTCTTGGAGCTCGCCAACATTCCAAGTAGGACAACCAATTATTAGTTGCTTGTATTCTAGCATTTTAGATGGATCAGTTGATTTGATATCGTACGAATCAATCTCAAAACCCTCAGATACCATATAATCACTTAAAAACTTAGCTGCTTCTTCTTGATTTCCGGTGGTGCTCCCCCAGAACATTCCAATCTTTTCCACAAATAACTCCTTATTTTTTTATTTGTTTGAGATAATAGAAATTAATGATACTAAGTCTCAATATCGCAATAATTTATTTTTTTTCTAACTGATCAAATGAGCTTAATGATCAAAACGGTCATTATTCATGACCTTAGTCCATGCGCTAACAAAATCATTGGTAAATTTCTGATCTGAGTCACTAGAAGCATAAACTTCCGCCAAAGCTCGTAATTGCGAATTTGAACCAAATACAAGATCGGCTCTAGTGGCAGTTCTTACTTTTTCTCCACTTATGCGATCAGTAGCTTCGTAGCTATTTTTCCCTGTTGGTTTCCATTCAACTTTCATATCCAAAAGATGAACAAAAAATTTATTGGAAAGTTTATCTGAATTCTGAGAAAAGAGACCATGTTCATTTCCGCTAATTCCAAGTGAGCGCATTCCTCCAACTAGCACTGTCATTTCTGGGGCAGTAAGGCCTAATAACTGTGATTTGTCTAATAACATATTCTCAGCATTTACACTAAAATCATCATTATGATAATTGCGAAAACCATCTGAATATGGTTCTAAGGCTTCAAACGATTCAGCATCAGTTTGTTCATTGGTTGCATCGCCTCTGCCCGGAGAAAAAGGAACACTAGCTCCAGATGCTTTTTCAACGCCAACATTTCCAGCAAGCACAATTACATCTGCAACTGAAGCACCAGTTTCTTTTGCAATAGGTTCAAGAATATTTAATACACGAGATAACTGTTCAGGCTTGTTCGCTTTCCAATCTTTCTGCGGTGCCAAACGAATTCTGGCGCCATTTGCCCCTCCGCGCAGATCAGAACCTCTAAAAGTTGATGCGCTAGCCCAAGCCGTTTCCACCATCTCCTGAATAGTTAAGTCACTATCGCTAATGCGTTGTTTTACTTCATCTACATTGTAATCAATATTTCCAGCTGGGACAGGGTCTTGCCATATTAAATCCTCCGCAGGAACTTCAGGTCCTAAATACCGGCTCTTTGGACCCATATCTCTATGTAATAATTTAAACCATGCTCTTGCGAATGCATCAGCAAACTCATCAGGATTCTCATGAAAATGTTTTGAGATTTTGCAGTAATCAGGGTCTTCCCTCATTGCCATATCTGCAGTAGTCATAATTGTGTTTACGCGCACAGATGAATCTTCAGCATCTGGTGCGAGATCTTCATCTTTGGGGTTTACTGGATGCCACTGATGTGCTCCAGCAGGACTTTTTTTCAGCTCCCATTCGTAACCAAATAGCATATCAAAATACCCATTATCCCATTGAATAGGGTTTGGAGTCCATGCGCCTTCTATTCCACTAGTGATAGCATCGTGACCCATTCCGGTCCCATATTTATTTTTCCAACCAAAGCCCATCTGCTCCATTGGAGCTCCCTCAGGCTCTATTTCAACATTTTCTTCTGCTGCTGCGCCATGCGCCTTACCAAAAGTATGACCGCCCGCAGTTAACGCTACTGTTTCATAATCATTCATATTCATTCTTTTGAATGTTTCTCTAATATCTTTAGCGCTTGCAAGTGGATCTGGGTTTCCATCTGGTCCTTGAGGATTAACATATATTAGGCCCATTTGAACGGCAGCTAATGGCTGGTCTAATTGACGATCACCAGTATATCTATTATTTGCTAACCATTCATTCTCTTTTCCCCAAAAAATATCTTTTTCTGGTGCCCATATATCTTCTCTACCACCACCAAATCCAAACGTTTTTCCGCCCATAGATTCTATAGCAACATTACCAGCTAAAATCAACAAATCTGCCCAACTAATTTTTTTGCCATATTTTTGTTTAACCGGCCATAATAATCGACGGGCTTTATCTAAATTTCCATTATCAGGCCAACTATTTAATGGGGCGAAGCGTTGATTTCCAGTATTACCGCCGCCGCGGCCATCCATATTTCTATAGGTTCCAGCAGCATGCCATGTCATTCGAACAAATAAAGGACCGTAATGCCCATAATCTGCTGGCCACCAATCTTGTGAATTGGTCATAACTTCATTTAAATCTTTTTTCAAGGAATCAAAATCAAGTGATTCAAACTCTTTTTTGTAATCAAATCCTTCATCCATGGGATCAGATTTTCTATCATGCTGGTGAAGCATATCCAGATTAAGGTTGCCAGGCCACCATTGAGAATTTGACATTGCACCATCAGTGTGTTGGCTTTCAGATCCGTGTGCTACTGGACACTTATTTTCTTGTTCCATATTTTTCTTTATCCTTTTTCTTGATTTTCGAATTCACCGACTTTTAAATATAAATTTTATGATAATTCGGTTAAATAATTAAATTATTATTAATACAATATTACGATTTTCATTTGTAATAGTAGAAATATTTTTTGAATTTTAGATTATTAATAAATATAAGAAAGGTTAATTATGTCAGATTATAAATGTGAAAATTGCGGTATGGGTGTTTCTGGAATGAATTGTGCAAAGTGCGATACTCCACTGGTCCATGACCATATCACAAAAGATGATGGATCAACTGTGGCTATTTCAATGTGTCCAGAAGGTCATGGAAAAATAAAATCTCCAATGTGCTGTGGCAATGATATGGCTTGCTCAACAAACTAATTTCAATTTTTTGCTAAGGATTTAATTATGTCACAAATAAATGAAAAAGCTCCACTCTTTGAATTAAATAATATTAACAAAGAAAAGGTTTCTCTATCTGATTTTTCTGGACAAGCAGTTATTCTTGCCTTTTATCCTGGAGCCTTTACAGGTGTATGTGATACAGAAATGTGTGCATTACAAGAAAATATGGAATCATTCAATGCATCTGGAGCAAAAGTAATAGGCATTAGCGTTGACTCTCCATGGGTAAATGCAGAATTTGCTAAAAAGTATAATTTGGATTTTGAACTACTGTCAGATTTACAGCGTGAGGTTGTAACAATGTATGACGTTACCTTTGAAGGCCTAGGTGGACTAGAGGGGTATGTCTCTGCAAATAGAGCAGTGGTTATTATAAACTCAGAAGGGATAATAAAATACCGATGGGTTGCTGAAAACCCTGGGGTAGAACCAAACTATGATGAGATTGAGGAAGCAGTTAATAACCTCAATTGAATAATTGAAAAGAAAAGTTGAACTATATATAAAAAGGACCTTATAGCGATAAGGTCCTTTTTTATTTTATTCCTAAAACCCTTTAATTTTGGCTGATTTCTTGTACAGTTGAAAAACTATATGCCAACCAAGGGCAATAACAATCATTAGTACAAGCCAATTGGTGGAGGAGGCAATGCCAAAGTTTCCTCCAGCCAAGACTGTTGTATGTTGATTCATCATTGTCCAAATCAATGGAACGCTCATATATGTATTATGTTTCGAACGCAATCCTGCTAAAGCAACTAATGAGCCATCAGGTGCTTCACCATTTTTTATAGCAGTAATAATCTTTTGTTGTGCTGGCCAAATTCGAAACCAAACATTAAATGCCATATTTGTTCCAAATAATGCTCCCAAATGAATATTAAAGGAGCGGTAGCTAAACCCACTCCATTCTTTCATTAAATAGACAGTTATTCCAATCAACGCAAAGCTAATAATTGTAATAAGTCTTACATTTGATGCAAGACTAGTTTTATAAATGTAGTCGTACAAAAAAACAGCTAAAAAAGTAAATCCTATCATTATAAAGGCTGGGACTTCCCAATTGGAGCCATCATCAAAAGTAAGTCCACCATGATAATAAACAACCAAGAGTAGAACAACCCCAGTAAACCAAGTCCAAGCGGCTCCCCATCTGAACCAGTATAGTGCTCTTGGCATTAGTTCTGGAACGACTTTTTTCTTGCTATCACCATCAAGGGTAGCAGCAAAATGTCCGTTAATAAAATTAAAAAAGTATAATAGGCCTATCCACATTACCCCGGCAATAATATGCAACCACTTAAATATTGGGTGAATCAATTCCATAACTGAACTCCTTCATTGTTTTTGAAAGCGTGAATCATGATTATAAATTAACAACTGTTTTTCTTTACTACAAGAAAGTCGGTTGGTTAATTATTTGGATAGGGAAATAGATCATCTAAAGCGGTTACCTTTCCATATTGATCTCTATATACTACATGTTTTCGCTCAAATTTAGTATACGAATCTATCCCAGAAGCAGCTGCGAGAGTATGTAGGCCATTTCGAAGAGTAATTACATAATTTAAAACACGCCATTTCTTTTCATCAACAACTAAAGCTTTTTGATGGCTGGGGTCAGTTGTCGCAACGCCAACTGGGCATGTATTTGTATGGCATTTCATCGCCCCAATGCAACCTACTGAAATCATCATCCCTCTAGCAATATTAATAAGATCAGCCCCTGATGCTAATGCTATTGCAATTTTATCAGGGCTAAATAGTTTTCCACTAGCAAAAATCTTTACCCGATCCCTAACACCGTACTTCCGTAATGCATCATCACAATAAATTAATCCTGAACTAATAGGAAGGCCCATTGTGTCAGCCATTTCTTGATAAGTTGCACCTGAACCTCCTTCACTTCCATCAACGGTAACAAAGTCAGGCCCTCGACCGGTTTCCTGCATTAACTTTGCTAAATCATCCGCACTGTCTGGTCCACCCATTACAATTTTTATTCCTACTGGTTTTCCTCCAACATTTCTCATTTCATCTATAAAGTCAAATAATGAATTCAAATCATGGAATTGATTGTGCCGATTTGGAGAGTCGACTGTTTTCCATGGAGCAACACCTCTTATCTCTGCAATTTCTTCATTAATCTTACTTCCCTCAACATGCCCACCTCTAATTTTTGCTCCTTGAGCAAGCTTTATCTCAAAACAGCGTAAATGAGGGTTTGATGCTTTTTCTTTAAATTTTTCCCAACTAAATGTTCCATCTTCATTTCTTACTCCAAAGATTCCAGAACCAATCTGCATAATTACATCTCCTTCACCAATCGTATGATATGGAGCAAGTCCACCTTCACCAGTATGAACCCAGGAACCCGTCGCCGCTCCAAGACCATGGCTAATAGCGCTAATGGCATTCTCCCCTAATGCTCCATAACTCATTGCGCTCATACCAACTGGACCAGATACAACCCATGGGTTCTTACAATTTTTTCCAATGATGATGGAAGAATCCTTTGGAAGTGTCCATGGCGAAACCTCTACATCTTCAAGATGTTCTTTTCTTGAGAAAAGCCCTTCGGTTCCAACATACCTTTTTGTTTTGATTTTCGGGGAAAGGATTACTTTCATCTCTTCTTTTTGCTTAGGAAACATCGAATTTCGAATATATAAACCTGGCTTATCAAAATCTCTTTTAGAGCCAAATGCGATAACAGTTTTTAAGTACTTCCCTTGAACTACAATATTTGAAAAGTCAGATCTACTAAATGGCTTTCCTTCATAGTCAGAGTCAAACATATACTGTCTAAGTTCAGGCCCAAGCATCTCTAGGAAATATCTAACTCGACCTAAAATAGGGAAATTTCTTAAAACTGAGTGCTGGGTTTGTCTTTTATCGTAAAAGTACCATACTAGAAAAAGCAATGGTGGAATTGAGACCATAGCTAAAACAAGCACGGTTAGTACTGTTAATCCTATATCTTGAAGCATGTATTTTTTTCCTTAATGAATTCATTTTACAATTAAAATTGGGCATTGAGAATTTTTTAAAACAGTTAATGGTTTACTTCCTGCAAAAAAAGTTTTAAGCGGGTTGCTCGAAGATGACCCCATCACAACAATATGATTTTTTCCTGCTTTGCTAGAAATGATTTCTACAGGATCTCCAACTTCAAAGGATTGGTGATGGTCAATTTTATTTCGACGTAAAAATTTTGTAGCCCATTGTGAGGCGTTCTTATAATCTTCTCTAAATTCATCGGTCTTGCTAACGGTGACGACCTCAATTCCAATATTAAATGCCTGTGCAATTCTTACGCTATATTTTACAGCTTTTTTAGTTCCAGGTGAATCATCAACCGCTAAAAGTACTTTATATTTTTGATTTGGATCGTAATTATTTACAATAAATATTGAGCTGTCTATGTACTGTGTAAGTTCATAGTCTTTTTTAGATTTTTTACTTTTTCCGATGATAGTAACATCATAACCTTCACTTTGAACTTCATTAATTAGCTCTTCAATAATTTCGCCATTTCTTAAAATGAGGTTTACATCATCGCATACAGTGCCTTTAAGGAATACCTCAGAACGTCTTCCGTCTCTCTCAATTAAAGTATTCTTTGGAAAGCCTGCATCAATTTCATTTTTTTCAATGAAATTATTTTCAGCTAATAAATCAAAGGCCCACTCAAGCACATCAACCCCAGGTCTATCAATATCCCATGACTCCATTCTTTCTTGAGCTATTCCAACCTCTTTTAAGCCAAATTGGTTTATTTTCTCGCCTACATCTACAATAGTTGTCTTGGCGCTAAATGCGTTTGCGACTCTCATACCTACATTCAATGTGGGAGAAGAAAATTCCTTACTACTTATTGCAATTAATATCTTCATCTTAATACAGGCCAATATATGAAAGAGATTAAAAATAGTAAAACAATCGATGCAAAAAACAATTTCCACCCAGCTTTAAAATAATCACTCGATTTAACAAGACCTGTAGAATGTATAATCATGCAAGTTGGAGAAGCTACAATTGTCAAGTAAGCAAAAGCAGATGCAACCGATGTAGCCATCCCCATAATTACCGGATCTCCTCCCATATCAAGCACGATAGGACCAAGAACGGCAACTGTAGCAGCATTGCTTAATAGGTTTGTTAGTATTGAACATAGAATAACCGAAAAACTCCATCGCACAACTGTCATGTCACTAACATAGGCTTGAAAGTATTCGAGAAAACTTTCCGCTAGCCATAATGCAGCTCCTGTTTCCTTCATTTGAATCCCAAGCGAAATAGCAGAGCCAAAAAGAATAACTATTCCCCAGTTCATTCTAGTTGCAATATCATTCCATTCAATTAATCTAAATGATAAATACAGAAATACACCAGATAGCGCAACTATGCCTAGGCCAATTTTTGGACTTAAAAAAATCCATCCAATAAAGACAAAAATAAATACGATAATGGATAATTTTTGATTGTTATTTAGTGAACCTGATTTGGAAACATCAACTTTTAATTTTCTAATAGCTGAATCCATAATCCTTTTTTCAGGTGGAAAGGTATACCAAAGAATTGCTGAAGCCAATGGTATCTCAAGCAAAAGCATTGGATAGGCATATTTCATCCAATCTAAATAAGAGATATTTGCCAATCCAAATTCGGCTAAGTACCCAATCATTATCGCGTTTCTACCTCCACCTGATGGAGTGCCAATAGATCCAAGAGCACAACCGTAAGCTATTGAAAAAAGCAAAAGAGTGGAAAGTCTACTAGATTTTTCAATGCCAATGCCTGAATTTTTTATTATTGATAGCGCTACTGGTAACATCATAGCAGCAACAGTATGCTCACCAATAAATGATGCCATGATAGCAGATACTGCAACAAAGCCAAATGAAATCCGCCAAGTCTTATTTCCCGTAAGGGCAATGATAACTAGCGCAAGGTGCTTATCTAAGCCTTGATGAACAATTGCAACTGCAAGCATTAATGAACCCATAATAAAGAAGACAGCATCACTCATAAATGAAGATGCGACCCCATCTGGGGTATCTACACCTAGAACTACTTCCATAATCAAAATTAGAATAGCCACAGCCGGAATAGGAATGGACTCAGAAATAATTAATATTAAGGCCGTAACTACAATGATCAAGGTGCGGTGCCCTTCTGCGCTAAGACCATCAGGGGTAGGAAGATAAAATATTGTAATGCTAATAAAAAAAGTGGCGATTAGCCACTTTTTCCTTGAGATCCAAAATAAAAGGTTATTTAATAATTTATTTGATGTACCAAACATTAAAGAATTATTTTTTCTACATCGACAGCTTTAGTCATCCAATTTATCTATTCTTCTAATATGCCGACCTCCTTCAAATGGTTCTTTTAACCAAATTTCAATAACTCTATATATTTCTGATTCATTCATAAAACGCGCACCTAATGAAAGTATATTCGCATTGTTATGCTCTCTTGAAAGTTTTACTATATCATCAGGTCCATTATAGAATACGGCTGCTCTAACCCCTTTGACTCTATTCGCTGCCATTGCTTCTCCCTGCCCAGAACCACCAAGTATTATTCCTCTGCTTTCGCTATCTAAAGCAACCGCTTTAGCGCAAGGAAAAATGAAATCAGGATAATCGTCTTGTGCATCATATTCGTGAGCACCATGATCAGTTACATCATGACTATTTTGAATCAAATATGCTTTAATAGCATTTTTAAGATCTAAACCGGCGTGATCTGTTGCTAAGTGTATTTTCATAATAGTGAAGCCAAATGCTCTCTTATTCTCGGTTCGATTTTTTCTACAGTAAAACCAAACTCTTCAGCTAAATCAGGACCGGGTGCAGATGCGCCGAAATGATTAATTCCAATTGATAATCCATTACTACCGGTAAATCGTTCCCAGCCTAAGGTGATTCCGGCTTCAAAAGAAATTTTCATCGCTCCTCTAGTCGGTATTAGTGATTCCTGATAATCTAAAGACTGTGCCTCAAAGATTTCCCAGCAAGGCATACTAACCACTCTGATTCTTTTATCAGTCATTTTTTGAGCAACTGCAATTGCCAAGCTCACTTCAGATCCTGTTGCGAGAAATATTAACTCAGGGTTGTCGGAAGCATAGATAGTATAAGCCCCTTTACTTACCCCATCAATTATGACATCTATTGATGAGTCAAACACGGGAACCCCTTGCCTTGTTAATAGTAATGCGCTAGGCGTTTCATGGGATTCCATTGCAAGCTTAAAACACACCGCAGTTTCTTTAGCGTCAGCAGGACGAAAAACATTGAAATTTGGAATCGCGCGCAGAGACATTGCATGTTCAATTGGCTGATGGGTGGGACCATCTTCCCCAACCCAAAATGAATCATGTGTAAATTCATGCATTACACGACATTTTTGGATCGAACCAAGTCTTAAGGCAGGACGTTCATAATCAGCAAACACCAAAAATGTTCCCCCGAATGGCATAAGGCCTCCATGTAGGGCGATACCATTCATTGCTGCAGCCATTGGGAATTCCCTAACTCCAAATGCGAGATTACGACCCATTCGATTATCCTTGGAAAAATCACCAAATTCCATTGCAAAATTTCCTGTATAATTTGAAGGTTCAAGATCTGCTGATCCTCCAACAAGATTTGGTATTTGAGTTGCAAACTTGTCCAGTGTCGCTCCAAATGCTTTTCTAGTTGCTAAGTGAGTTCCACTTTCAAAATTTGGATATTCTATTTCAGCATAGCTTTTCTGAAATAAGCTTTCCCAATAACTATTAAAGTCGTTGTCTTGACAGGCAGTATTAATTTGTGATTTCCATGCTTTAGATGATTCAATCAACGTTTTAAACCTGTGTTGAAAATGATCCATTACCTCTTTTGGTAAATAGAATTCTTCTTGAGGAAGTCCAAGCTTCTCTTTAGTAGCTTTTATTTCCTCATGAGCTAAAGGAGCGCCATGAGTTTCATAGTCACCTTCAACATTCGCTGCACCTTTAGCCATAATTGTAGTACCAATAATTAAACTAGGCCTATCAACAACCTGGGCTTTCTCAATAGCTTCTCTAATCTTTTCATGATTATGACCATCAATTTCTTGAACATGCCAGCCAAAACCTTCAAAAACTTGAGCATAATTAGTAGAGTCAGAACGATCTACTTTTCCTGAAATCTGAGCGTTATTTGAATCGTAATAGACAATTAATTTGGATAAACCCCAATGTCCTGCCATTGAACCAGCGCCCAAAACAACTGGCTCCTGAAAATCGCCATCACCAGCAACTACATATGTATAATGACCAAAAATTTCATCGGATTGTATTTCATTTATTTTATTGAATTTTGCACGAAGAATTGATTCTGCCGTAGCCATACCTACCGCCATTCCAAATCCTTGACCTAATGGACCGGTTGTGGCCTCTACTCCAGGAATCTCAACCTCAGGATGTCCTGGTGTCTTGCTATGCAACTGGCGAAAATTGCTAATATCATTATGATCAAGCCATCCAATTTGATAAAGAATAGCATACATCAATGCGGACTCATGTCCAGCGGAAAGAATAAATCTGTCCCTATTAAACCAATCCGGTTCAGTTGGGTCAAAATTAAGATATTCTGTAAAAAGTATTTGAGTGAAATCTGCAGATGACATGGGACCGCCACTGTGTCCAGAGTTTGCCTTGCGAACCATATCCATTATTAAACCCTTAGTCACCGCTAAAGAAAATTGATTTTTTTCTTCATGTTCCCAATCGGTAAAAGTGTCAATATCTTTATATGTTCTCATCGTAGTATTATAGAATATTGTAGAATTCTTTCATGGTTTGGGCAGGGTCATCTGTACCAAAAATTGCAGAACCAGCTACAATCACATCAGCTCCTGCTTCTATAACTTCTTTTGCATTATGCAACTTGATTCCGCCATCCACTTCAATCAAAACTCTATCTTGAAGACATTGCTCAACTAATTTTTGTTTAATTTTTTTAATTCGCTTGGTAGAACCTTCAATGTAGCCCTGGCCTCCAAAGCCGGGCTCTACACTCATCACAAGTATCAAATCAATTTCTTCGAAATAAGGCTCTACATCTGAAACTGGGGTAGATGGCTTTAATGAAATACCAACCTGACAACCCGCTGAACGAATCAAATCAATCACGCCTTTTGGATCATCGGTTGCTTCGATATGAAACGTGACCATATCTGCGCCAGCCTTAGCAAAAGGCTCAACTAATTTTTCTGGCTCAATAACCATCATGTGTACATCTAAAAATTTTTTTGTCTTAGATCGTAGAGATTTAACTACTGGTGGGCCAATTGTAAGATTGGGAACAAACTGATTATCCATTACATCAACATGAATCCATGGTGCGCCGCCATGAGCACATTGATCCAAAGCTGACTGCAAATTTGAAAAGTCAGCTGATAAGATAGATGGGGATAATTTGAATTCCGAGGTCATATTATCAGTACTAAATTAGTGTGAGTGATATATGAATTCAACCGCGAAAGTTATTTATCTATTCTTTTTGGATAAAGCTAGATTAATTTCAGTATAGATAAAGGAAAATAGGATGAATAAGAATAAAGAAAATAAAGATAGATTTTACTATAATAATGAGTTTTTAGGAAGTCCCGATGCCAGATCGGTAAGGATATTATCAGAATATTATGGACCTCTGCAAAGATTTAGAAGAAATAATATCCAAGATTTTCTCGTTTTCTTTGGGTCTGCGCGAATACAATCGCAAGAAGAGGCTCAATCTAAGCTAGATAATTCAGACAAAAATATTTCAAAAGAAAAACGTAAGATCTTAGAAACAAATCTGGAGATGAGCAGATATTATGAAGATGCAAGAAGCCTATCATACAAAATGACAAAATGGAGCAATAAATTAAACCATAAAAAAAAGAGGTTCGTAGTTACTTCTGGTGGAGGTCCTGGTATTATGGAAGCGGCAAATAAAGGAGCTGCGGAAGCCAACGGATCAGCAATTGGCCTATCGATCAGTCTTCCCTTTGAAACAAATGGTAATCAGTGGATTTCAGATGACCTTGAAATACATTTTCACTATTTTTTTATGAGAAAATTTTGGTTTCTCTACCTTGCAAAAGCGATGGTAGTATGGCCAGGAGGCTTTGGAACGCTCGATGAAGTAATGGAAGCATTAACCTTGATTCAAACGCAAAAACTGAGAAAGAAAATTCCAATCGTACTATATGATGAAGAATACTGGAGCAATATTGTTAATTGGGATTATATGATTGAAAAAGGAGTTATTTCAGAATCTGATGTAAATTATTTTAAATTCTGTAACTCTGTTGATGATGCGTATCAGTATCTAACCGATACAATTACATCAACACATTTAAAAGGACCAAATTTCTAAAACTAAAAAAATGATTAATAAATTTCTTATAATAATATTATCTATTGCGTTCTCTGTTGCGCAAGTAGGGCCAGCAAAATCACTGCATCGAAGCCCACCTAGAGCATGGGCCTTGACCAATGCTACAATTCATACTGAGCCCGGTAAAACTATCTATAATGGTACCGTTCTTATGAGAGATGGTTTGATTATTTCTGTAGGAAAGAATGTTAGGATTCCATCTCAGGCTACTGCCATCAATATGGATGAAAAGCATATTTATGCGGGATTCATTGAAAGCTGGATGGATGTAAAATCTAAGCCTGACAGCACCTCGCTTGAATTGCATTGGAATTCAAACATGCGCTCGCATCTAAAGGCAAGCGATATATACAAGCCAAAGGCTAAAGATCTCAACGAGCTAAGAAGGCTTGGTTTTACTACAGCTCAACTCACACCAAAAGGCGGGATATTTCAAGGGCATTCAAGTTTGATTCAACTTGTAAAGGAGCCAAAGGTTCTCGCTAGCGAAATTGCTCAAGTTATTGAATTTAAATCTGGAGGATGGGGCGCCAAAGAATATCCTACTTCATTATTAGGCGCCATTGCATTTATCAGGCAAGGGTTCATTGATGCAGCTTGGTATAATAAATCACAAAAGATTCTTAGTAAGTACCCCGATGGCAACGAGCCAATAGAAACGGATCAATCCTTAAATGCGATCGCTACATCAATGCGTAAGCAAAGTGCATTCATTTTCCGAACAAAGAATGAATTATATATAAATCGTGCATTCAATATTTCTAAAGAATTTGATTTGAATCTATGGATTAAAGGCAATGGATATGAATACAGAAGAATAGATGAGCTGCCAAGAGTATTTATGATAATTCCTGTTAATTTTCCGGCGAACCCTGAGGTAGCTAATCCCCATACTGCTCTTCAATATTCAACCAAACAACTTAAGCATTGGGATATGGCTCCTGATAATCTGATGCGACTTGCTGATGCAGAGTTTCAGTTTTCAATTACTTCAAGTGGGCTAAAAGATAAAGGAGATTTTAGAAAGAATTTATCTAAAGCTGTAAAGCGCGGTCTGAGTCAAGCGGATGCATTGGCTAGCTTAACTACTTCTCCGGCCAAAGCTTTTGGCCAATCAAAACGATTAGGTAAAATCGCACCTGGATTCATCGCAAACCTAGTGGTAACCGATGGAAGCTACTTTAATGAAGAATCAAAAGTGAAATCTGTTTGGATCGAGGGTAATCAATTTGATATTTCTTCAGATCCAATTGCTGATGCAACCGGCACATGGACTGTGCAGTCAAGAGAAAAAAATTGGACCCTCAAAATTAAGAGGGACGATCTATCTTATAATGGTAGGATAATTAAAGACGCTGAATCGGTATCCGTTCAAAATCTATCAATTGATCAAGATCGTATCTCATTTTCAGTAAAGGATTCAACACTATTTGGTTTTGGTGCGGCAAGATTTATAGGTATTGTCGAAAAAAATTCAATGAGCGGCAATGTAATTTATGCCGATAATAATAGATCAAATTGGAAGTCAACCTTGAATTCAAGACCCAATGACCGGGTTGATATCATCACCGATGAACAACCAAGTGAATTAGAAGTGTTTTTCCCAGAAGGCGCCTATGGTCTTGATGATAGGGTTTCAAGTCCACGGACAATACTTGTGGATGATGCTACAATTTGGACATCGGGACCCGATGGAGTTTTAAAAGGATATGATATTCTATTTCAAGATGGGAAAATCAAAGATATAGCAAAAAATATTTATCTGTCCGATGGAAATGCACTGATTATTGATGGGAAAGGTAAGCATATTACACCTGGACTGATTGATGCACATAGCCATATGGCAGGAGAATCCATCAATGAGGGTTTTCAGAATGTAACCGCAGAAGTGAGAATGCGCGATGTGATTGACCCAAATGACATTGCAATGTACCGTGCATTAGCTGGAGGATTGACAACCATTAACCTGCTCCACGGATCGGCAAATCCAATTGGTGGACAAAATGTTGTTATGAAGCTAAGATGGGGGAGCTTTACTAATGAGTTGATATTTGATAAAGCCCCGCAAGGAATCAAGTTTGCACTTGGTGAAAACGTGAAAAGAAAACGCTCTTATGGGCGATATCCAGAAACTAGAATGGGTGTTGAGCAAGTTATTCGTGATGCATTTACCGCTGCCAGAGACTATAAAAAATCCTGGGAAACGTATAATAAAGATGCAAAACTACAACGCACAAAAGTACCTCCTAGGCGGGATTTAGAATTGGATGCATTAGTTGAAATTATGGAAGGTAAGCGCCTAGTTCATTCACATTCTTACCGTCAAGATGAAATCTTGATGCTTACCCGGATTGCTGAAGATTTTGACTTTACCATAGGAACATTTCAACATGTACTAGAAGGGTATAAAATTGCTGAAAGACTTAAGGAGCATGGTGCAGGAGCATCAACATTCTCAGATTGGTGGGCATATAAATTTGAAGTGATCGATGCAATTCCTTTTAATGGCTCCTTGATGGCAAATGTTGGTGTAAATGTTTCCTTTAATTCGGATAGCGATGAACTGGCAAGGCGGATGAATCTAGAAGCGGCTAAGGCAGTAAAGTATGGTGGCTTAAGCGAAGAAGAGGCATTAAAATTTGTTACGATTAACCCTGCCAAACAGCTCAAGATTGACAAATATGTTGGTTCGCTTGAAATAGGAAAAGATGCCGATTTTGCATTGTGGTCAGGCCATCCACTTTCAAACTATAGCATTTGCGAGCAGACATGGGTGGATGGAAAACAATACTTTTCATTAAAAAATGTCCAATTCCTTGAAGAGCGGGATAGAAAGATTCGCAATGATCTAATTCAGAAGATATTGATAAGCGCTGATAGCGGTAATGACGAGATGGATCCTGATAGCGAGGATTCAAACAAATTCCATTCTTGTAGCACTGATCATCTTCATCTAAATGAAGGGGGTGAGCAGTAATGAAAAGGGTTATTACAAATTTTATCTTAATGTTTACAATCTATGCGAATGCACAGATCCCAGCTCCTCCTCAAAAAAATCCAATCTTATTAAAAAATGGATTTATTCATACGATATCCAAAGGAGTAGTGGAAGGATCAATACTTTTTGATAAAGGTAAAATTGTTCGGATAGCGAAATATATATCACCTCCTGATGATTGTGAAATAGTTGATCTAGATGGAAAACATGTCTATCCTGGTATGATTGCTGCAGTTTCAGGTATAGGATTAGTTGAGATCAATGCAGTAGCAGTTACAAATGATCATTCTGAAAGAGGGGAATTCAACCCAAATGTGCGTACAAATGTTGCTTTTAATCCTGATTCAGAGATTATACCAACCACAAGATCCAATGGTGTTTTAGTTGCCAATGTTATACCAACTTCAGGGTTGGTGTCGGGTCAATCGTCAGTTATGATGCTTGATGGGTGGACTTGGGAGAACGCTACGCTTTCCTTTCCAAGCGGGCTTCATATTAATTGGCCAAATATGAGTACAAAGTCAACCACTAATAATGAAAAAAAGAGACTAAAAAAAGCAAAACAACAATTAAATGATTTGGAAAAAATGATAAAAAATGCACGAGCCTATGCTAGGCTTAGAAAAACCAAATCACGATCTGCTGAAGATTATCATAATGAAGATTTAAGATGGGAAAGCATGATTCCATATGTAAACAAGAAACTTCCAATTTACGTTCATGCAAACGAAGTAACACAAATTGAAGCAGCGATTAGTTGGGCAAAAAGAAACGTCTTAGAAATCGTAATTGTTGGCGGAAAAGATGCCTGGCGCACAACCGATCTTTTAGTTAAAAACAAAATTCCCGTTATCTATGAAGGTGTAACCTCTCTTCCTTATAGAAGATTTGAGGACTATGATCAAGCTTATAAAACTCCTTCAATCTTATATGAAAAAGGGGTGCAATTTTGTATTTCAGATTATGGATATGCAGGTAGAGCTGAGCAAATAAGAAATTTACCATATCAAGCTTCTATGGCAGCATCCTACGGATTGCCGAGGGAAGCTGCCCTTAGAGCTATAACCTTGTCTGCTGCTGAAATTCTAGGGGTTGATAAACAAATTGGGTCGTTAGACATCGGAAAAGATGCTACTCTATTTGTTTCTGATGGTGATCCACTTGAGATTCGAACAAATATTATTCAAGCCTATATTCAGGGTAAAAAAATAGATATGAGTGATAGACACAAAAATCTCTATTCAAAATTCAAAGAAAAATACCGTCAGCTTGGGATTATAAAATAATAAAGAAAGATTTTGTATCTATATTTCAGAAATTAATTGCTCTAGCATACCAATAAAGTTCTTATCATTATTTAAACATGGGGCATAATTAAATTTTTTACCACCTGCCTTATAAAACAACTCTCTAGCTCTTATATCTATTTCCTCTAAAGTTTCTAGACAATCAACAATAAATGATGGGCATATAATTACAATATTATTAACCCTTTTTTTTGGTAAATTTTTCAGCACAATATCAGTAAAAGGCCTCAACCATTTCCTATCAATTATAGTTACACGAGATTGAAAACTGGCCACCCATTGTTCTTTATTGAGGTTTAATTTTTCTGCAACGAGCTCGGAGGTTTTTAATACATTTGATCTGTAGCATTTTCGAGCAGGTTCACAATCAATTTCACAGCAGAATGATGATTGTAGGCAATGCTCCCCGCTTGCATCTGATTTTCTCATATGTCTTTCTGGCAAGCCGTGATAACTGAAAATTACTTTATCCATTTGATTTGAAATGAAGGGTTTTAGTTGCTCAGATAGTGCATGTATATATTTTGGATGGTCATAAAATGGTTTAATAATTGAATACCGTAATTCTGGAT
>MDSY01021838.1_pt1 | contig 23027 bp, 38 predicted proteins | sample 811131 | NCBI WGS metagenome assembly MDSY01 (sample SAMN05326643, study PRJNA326480) | marine metagenome | isolation source: seawater | place: Atlantic Ocean: South West | collected 2010 | reverse complement strand
GCTCGTCTAATTAATGTTTCTGGTAAATTACTAGGTGCACACGTTGCACACGCTGGTGTTATGGTATTTTGGTGTGGTGCAATGACTTTATTTGAAGTTTCGCACTACATTCCTGAAAAGCCATTATATGAGCAAGGATGTATTTTATTACAACACTTAGCAACTCTAGGTTGGGGTGTTGGTCCTGGTGGAGAGATTATTGATACTTACCCGTACTTCGTTGTTGGTGTAGTTCACTTAATTTCGTCTGCTGTTTTAGGTTTTGGTGGTATCTACCACTCGCTAATCGGTCCTGATACGCTTGAGGAATCATTCCCATTCTTCGGTTACGACTGGCGTGATAAGAACAAGATGACAACAATCCTAGGAATTCACTTATGTCTTCTTGGTTTTGGTGCTCTTCTTCTAGTTGGTAAAGCTATGTACTGGGGTGGTATCTACGATACTTGGGCTCCAGGTGGTGGAGACGTTCGTCTTATCAACAATCCAACTCTAAACCCATTAGTAATCTTTGGTTACGTACTTCGTTCTCCATTTGGTGGTGACGGTTCAGTTTGTGCTGTTAACAACATGGAAGATCTTGTAGGTGGTCACATTTGGGTTGCTGCTTTATGTCTTACAGGTGGTATCTGGCACATTACAACTAAGCCATTCCCATGGGCACGTCGTGCTTTCGTATGGTCTGGTGAAGCTTACCTTTCATACAGTTTAGCTGCGCTTTCTGTTATGGGTTACTTAGCTTCTGGTTACGCTTGGTACAACAACACAGCATACCCTAGTGAATTCTACGGTCCTACAGGCCCTGAAGCTTCACAATCACAAGCATTTACTTTCCTTGTACGTGACCAACGTCTAGGTGCTAATGTAGCATCAGCTCAAGGTCCTACAGGTCTTGGTAAGTACTTAATGCGTTCTCCTTCTGGTGAAATCATTTTTGGTGGTGAAACAATGCGTTTCTGGGATTTACGTGCCCCTTGGGTTGAGCCACTTCGTGGTCCAAACGGTCTTGATATTAACAAGATTCGTAACGATATTCAGCCATGGCAAGAGCGTCGTGCAGCTGAGTACATGACTCATGCTCCACTTGGTTCATTAAACTCTGTAGGTGGTGTAGCGACTGAGATTAACTCATTCAACTACGTATCTCCACGTTCATGGTTAACATGTTCACACTGGTTCTTTGCATTCTTCCTTCTAGTAGGTCACTGGTGGCACTCTGGTCGTGCTCGTGCAGCGGCAGCTGGTTTCGAAAAAGGTATTAACCGTGAAACTGAGCCAGTATTATCAATGCGTCCAATCGACTAATAGATTGTTCGGGTTTTTTAATATAAATAAAAAGACTCTTTCCTTTAAAAGGAAAGAGTCTTTTTATTTCATTAAAAATAAATCCCACGTAATTCAGAACTTTTTAGAAATGAATTACGTGGGATTTATTTTTTATTATTATTGGAGTATGTAAGGATGAGACATATTAAACTACACGACCGTAGTTACGATCAGAAATACAGATACCCCAGAAAAATTAAATACCATGGATTAATTCTAGTGAATTCCGTAAGATATTTATATCTGTATTTAGGATTTCAAGTACTGTTTTTGAAATACCTAAATCATCAGGAAATGACATGTTTATATCGTACGAATTTGTATTTGGCACCGTAATTCCATCTACTAGTTTAGATGAGGTTAATCCGAATTTATAATAGTTATAATCGTCGATACCATGTGCAAATCTATCAAAATATTTTTCTACATATTGTAAAATTTTGTAATTTACAATTGGAGTTAAATCTAATCCGAAAAATTTAGGATATAGGGTTCGTCCGAATGTAAACACAGGATTGGTCCATGCCCATAGGGTTAAGAAGGGTTCAAAATATGGATTAATATTTAAAAACCAACCTACTACATAACGAAATTCTACTGCTAATATAAGTAATTTGATCCAATACCATAGTATGAAGCTAACCGATTGGATTATGTCTCCGCCAAATCCGAAAATATTATCCATAATGTGTGCGGGTCTTGCTTATCTTTTAGGTTATTATTATTTAATAATTTGTGTCTGGGTGTTTGGTTTATTTTTTCTAGCTAATAAGTAAAGGACTATACATTTTTATTGTATAGTCCTATTTTTTTTTTATTTTTTAGCTTCTACTAATTCCGAAATGTTATAGTTAGCAGTGTTTACACCTTGGTAATTTACTTTTTCAAAACGTACTGTAACACCGTAACGCACTTCTGAATCATCGATTGATGCAACTTTACCAACTTCTTGGAACCAGTATGATTCTTCTCTTAAAATTTTTACATTTGAACCACGTTTAATCGCCATAGCTATGAATATAATATTATAAGTAATTAAACTTAATTATAATTTAAAAAGGTTTAAATTGAATTTAATTCTTCTTATATTTACTTAATTTCATTCTGAAGTTTTTCAAATGTAGCAGGATCAATAATTGCTAATTGAGCTAACATTTTTCTGTTAATTTCAATATCAGCAGTTTTTAATTTATTCATAAATAAAGAATAATTCATACCTTCATTTGAACTACGGACTTTTGCGTTAATACGTGTAATCCAAAGTCGACGGAATTGACGTTTCTTTTGTTTACGACCTACATAGGAGTACTTTAACGCTTTCATTACTTGAGCATTAGCTACTCTGAATAGTCTAGAATGTGTTCCTCTAAAACCTTTTGCTATACGTAAGACTTTTTTTCTACGCTTACGTGCTACGTTTCCTCGTTTAATACGAACCATATAAATTTTTAATTAGGTAACATTAATCTTATTTGTTTTGCTTCGCCGGGACTAACTAGTCCTTTTTGACGAAGGTTACGTTTACGCTTTTGACTTTTTTTCTCTAATATATGACCGCGGTATGCCTTTCGACGAACGATTTTTCCAGTTTTTGTTTTTTGGTATCGTTTCGCCGCAGAACTACGGGTTTTTAGTTTTTGTTTCATTTTCCCTTATTTTAGTTTTTAACTAACAGCTTTATAAGATAGTATCATATTATAGAGTATTACGTCTATGTGTCATTCGTAATGAATTTATTAAATAGAGACTTTAGAGTATCGAATTTAGGTGACATCAATCACATATCTATGTATAATATTATTAAGAATAAAAGTGTAATTTATTAAATTTGTTTTGGCTTAAATTTTTTAGTAACATGTTATACTAAATCAGGTACAGTCGACTAATTTTTATATAAAAAGGAATTCGGTTTAAGATGGATATTTTAAGTTTAGGTTGGGCTACGTTAATGACAGTTTTTACATTTTCATTATCACTTGTAGTCTGGGGTCGTAACGGTTTTTAATTTAGATTCAATGTTAAAAGGAAATTTTATAATATGCTAGCAGAAATTTTAACTACTTCAGTAACATGTTTCATGATGACACTTCTTGGTCTTGCTCTGGGATTTGGTCTCCTTAAGATTCAAGGTGATTAACATATACCAGTTTATTTAGAACAATTAATTATTTACCTTCTAAAGGAGATAAAATAGATGTTACAAATAACTTGGATCATTTGTAGTTGCGTATTGATATTTATTATATTAATACGCATTCCACAAAAAGATGGCAGTTCCCAAAATTTTAATTTGTCTTCAGGATTTTTAGGAAGTCCTAAGAATACAGATCAAACATTACAAAACTTTATTTGGTTTCTAAGTTTTAGTTTTCTTATTTTATCAGGTTTTCGAGCAGCTCAAGTCTTTTAAGTGTTTTACTAATTCGGAGTTACGTGTTATACTGTATTGTTAATTGTTTTTTACGCGGAGTAGAGCAGTTTGGTAGCTCGTTGGGCTCATAACCCGAAGGTCAATGGTTCAAATCCATTCTCCGCCATATTACAAATAAATTAAATTAAAAGATCCGCTTCTTAGTTATTAACTAAGAAGCGGATCTTTTAATTTAATTTATTTAATCTTCATGCTCTTCGAAAGGATCCGTTAACGCTTTTGCGTTTGGTCCAAAAGCACTATAAACTGAGTATCCTGTAACACCTACTAATAAAGTTGATACAAAAATTATAAGAATTGTTGCTGTTTCCATTTTTTGTTATTAAATTTTTTTATGCAATTACTTTTACTGTTTCATCTTCACGATCAAAGTATGAAACATAGTCTGTTTTTTCAGGTATTGCAGTATATTCTGCTAGAATTTCACGGAACTCTATACCTGAAATAGTTTCTTTTAGAAGTAGTTCATCAGTTAGACGATCTACAGCAGCTCGATTTTTGTTAATTAAGTCGCGTGCTTCGTTATGACAGTATGTCACAATATTTTGTACTTCTTGGTCAATTTTAGCTGCAGTTTCTGGAGCGATACCACTTGCAGAACTACCTTGTCCCATCATTTGCTGTTGCTGTTGTACTTCAAATGCCATCGGTCCAACTTTTGACATACCGTAGCGAGTAACCATTTGTCTAGCCATACCTGTTACTTGCATTATATCGCTACTTGCACCCGTTGTTACTTCTGTACTCCCAAAAATTACCTCTTCGGCAGCTCGACCACCTAATGTTCCGATCATTCTAGCTAAAATTTGTCCACGTGAGATTAAACCTTGATCTTCTACTGGTGTAAACCATGTTAATCCTGCTGCTTGTCCACGTGGTACTAATGTCACTTTTTCTACTGGGTCGTGGTTTTTTAATAACGTACCCGTTAAAGCATGTCCAATTTCATGGTATGCAACAAGACGTTTACTACGGCTATCTCGTAGGCATGTCCCTTCAAGTCCTGTAATAATTCGATCAATTGCTGTACTTACTTCAGTTGCACCAATTTTTTCTTTTTTACCACGTGCCGCTAAAATAGCTGCTTCATTTAGAACGTTAGCTAAGTCTGCTCCGGCAAATCCTACAGTACGTTGTGCAAGATTTTTAATTGATACGTCATCAGCAAAGTTTTTATTTCTTGCGTGTACTTTTAAAATTGACATTCGACCTTCTAGATCCGGTAAATTTACCGTAATTTGACGATCGAAACGTCCAGGACGAAGTAATGCTGAATCTAAGATATCAACGCGGTTTGTCGCCGCAATTACGATAATTCCTGTGTTACCCTCAAAACCATCCATTTCTGTTAATAACTGGTTTAAAGTTTGTTCACGCTCATCGTTACCACCGCCTACTCCGGCACCACGTTGACGTCCTACAGCATCAATTTCATCAATGAACACAATACAAGGTGCGTTTGATTTTGCTTTTTTAAATAAATCACGTACTCGAGAAGCACCTACACCCACGAACATTTCTACGAATTCTGATCCGGAAATACTTACAAAAGGAACACCAGCCTCACCAGCGATCGCTTTAGCTAATAATGTTTTACCTGTACCTGGAGGGCCTACTAGTAAAACACCACGAGGAATTTTAGCTCCAACTACAGTGAATTTTTCTGGAGTCTTTAAAAATGTTACTACTTCTTCGAATTCTTCTTTTGCTTCTTCAATTCCGGCAACATCATCGAATCCGATACCTGTTTGAACATCCATTACAAATTCATTTTTTGATTTTCCGATGTTCATCATTTGGCCTGGGCCACCACCGAAGCCGCCACCGCCGCCAGATTCTCCACCATTTCGACGGTTTTGACGTCGGAATAATAGTAGTAAGAATCCAACAAGAGTTGCTGGTAACAGAAGGTTCCCTAAAATACCAAATACGGCATTGTTATTCTGATCTGCATGCGAATCAAAATCTATTTGTGCATCACGTAATTTTGTAATTAATTGTGAAGCTCCTGCAGGAATTTCTACACGAATTTGTTGTGGGCGATTTCCTAATTCAGGGCTAGATGCTTGAATTACGGCTGTTCTTCCATTATCATAGAAGTCAACTTTTTTCACCCAACCCATATCTAGATACTCTAAGAAATGACCATATGTCATTTTTGAACTTGTTGCTGTATCTTTACGGCTATCAGTTGCTTGAGTTGTTATTTGTTCCGCGTTTGGAGCGAATGACAATTCGATTTTACTAGCATTAAAGTATGAGTTCCAGAATAGGAATCCAAACATAGCAGTAATAAGACCGATTACTAAATTTCGGAGTATTTTTATCATAAATTTTTTCTTTTTTCTTTTCTACTACTAATCTAACATCTTTTTTCGTATAAGGGTAATATCTTTCTATTAATAATATTAAATTAATAATGCGTAAAAAAATAAAAATAAAAAAGAGTATTGATAATTAAATTATCAATACTCTTTTTATTTAAATGTATAAGTGTTTAATCTTATACAGCATCACTCCAAGTAACGTCAACGTTTTCTAAGATTAGTGATGAGTTGTAAATTTGAAGAATAATTAGTAAGAATACTAAAAATAAGGCCATTGTTACGGCCATAATTGGCGTTGTACCCCAACCAGGGGCAACTTTACCATATTCTGCGTTTAATGGACGTAGGATTTCTCCTAATCTTGTTCTTAAAGCCATACTTAATTAGTTTATTAATTTTATTTTTTGATTACCTTAGGTGTTTCTCTAAAGAAGACAGAGAAAAACAGAATCAGTAAAGTTCCGATTAATAAAAAAGTGTATACTAACGCTTCCATGTTTAATCCTTTTTTTGATTAGATATAATGGTGTTTGTTAAGCTAGGTCTTATACAGCACCTTGCTTACGAGTAGAGCTATCACCTAGCTTCGTGTAAACACCGAATTCAACTTGCTCAGTTACCTCTGCACCAATACCTGTGAATACATCACGGAATAGTGTACGAGCTCCGTGCCATAAGTGACCGAAGAAGAATAATAGAGCTAAGTTAACGTGACCGAATGTGTACCAACCACGAGGGCTACTACGGAATACACCATCAGACTCTAAACTTGTACGATCAAATTCGAAGACTTCACCAAGTTGTGCTTTACGAGCAAATTTCTTAACTGTTGGAGCATCCTTGAATGATTGACCATTTAGTTTACCACCGTAGAAATCTACTGTTACTCCTACTTGCTCAATACTATACTTAGATTCAGCTCGACGGAATGGGATATCTGCACGGATAATACCATCTTTATCGATTAGAATTACTGGGAATGTTTCGAAGAATGCAGGCATACGTCGTACTGTTAATTCACGACCTTCCTTATCACGGAAGATTGGGTGACCTAACCATGATTCTGCAATACCATCACCTTTATTCATAGGACCTGAACGGAATAGACCACCCTTAGCAGGGTTGTTGCCGATGTAGTCGTAGAATGCTAATTTATCTGGGATTCGTGACCATGCATCACGTTCTGATAAGCCTTCTGAGATAGAATCTTCAACACGTCTTTCGATTTCTTGTTGGAAGTATCCGCTATCCCATTGGTAACGAGTTGGACCAAATAATTCGATTGGTGTTGTTGCTGCTCCATACCACATCGTACCTGAAGTAATAAATGCTGCGAAGAATACAGCAGAAATACTACTTGATAGTACTGTCTCAATGTTACCCATACGTAGTGCACGGTATAAACGTTGTGGGGGACGTACTGTTAAGTGGAAGATACCTGCTAAGATACCTAATGTACCCGCTGCAATATGGTGAGATGCGATACCACCAGCATTGAATGGGTTAAATCCATCAGGACCCCATGATGGTGCTACAGGTTGTACTTTACCTGTAATTCCGTATGCATCAGATACCCAAATACCAGGACCAAATAGTCCAGTTACGTGGAAAGCACCAAAACCGAAACATAATAGACCTGATAAGAATAAGTGAATACCAAAGATCTTTGGTAAATCTAATGCAGGCTCATCCGTTCTTGGATCACGGAATAGTTCCAGATCCCAGTATACCCAGTGCCAAATTGCAGCTAGGAAACAAAGTCCTGATAAAACGATGTGCGTTAAAGCAACACCTTCAAAACTCCATAAACCAGGGTTTGAAACACTCTCACCCGTGATACTCCAACCACCCCAAGAATCAGTAATTCCTAAGCGTGTCATAAACGGCATTACATACATACCTTGACGCCACATTGGATTTAAAACTGGATCTGATGGATCAAAAATAGCTAATTCGTAAAGGGCCATTGAACCTGCCCAACCAGCTACAAGCGAAGTGTGCATTAAGTGCACAGCGATTAATCTACCCGGGTCATTTAATACAACTGTATGAACCCGATACCAAGGTAGTCCCATTTAAAGGTCTCCTAAATTTAAAAACAAATGTTTGAACTTTCTTACATATAAGTATATACACGATATTTTAGTGTAAAAAAGAGTGAACATGCTATTAAATTTCATATTTAATAGTATGTTCACTCTTTTTGGTCATTTTCTTATTTTATTGTTGTTGTTACACCCGAAGGTAGATTAATATTTATAAGTGAATGAGCTGTGTTAATTGTTGAAGGATAAATATCCAAAATTCTCTTATGAATTCTAACTTCAAAATGTTCACGTGAATCTTTATTAACGTGCGGTGATCTTAGAACACAATAAATTCTTTTTTTTGTAGGTAATGGGATTGGTCCCACTACTTTCGATTGAGTTGTTTGAATTTTCTCAATGATTTGTTGGCATGAAGCATCTAATAATTCATGATCAAATGATTCAAGTTTAATTCTTATTTTTTCTTTAACTTCTAAGTTCATTTATGATTCTTATGTTAAAATTTTCGAAACAACACCTGCACCAATTGTACGTCCACCTTCACGGATTGCAAATCGCATTCCAGATTCAATTGCAATTGGAGAAATTAGTTCAGCTGTCATTTTAATACGGTCTCCAGGCATTACCATTTCTACATCTGTACCATCATCTGCTGTAAAGGCTTTAATGTTACCTGTTACATCTGTTGTTCGTACATAGAATTGAGGACGGTAACCTGTGAAGAATGGTGTGTGACGACCACCTTCTTCTTTTGTTAAAATGTATACCTCACCTTCAAATTCTGTGTGTGGCGTAATTGTTCCTGGTTCTGATAGTACCATACCACGGTCAATATCGTCTTTTTGAACACCACGTAGTAAAATACCCACGTTATCACCAGCCATACCAGAGTCTAGAGTTTTTTGGAACATCTCAACACCAGTTACTGTTGTTGTTTGCGTATCGCCTAAACCTACGATTTCGACAGTATCACCTACATTAACAACACCACGTTCAATACGACCTGTTGATACTGTACCACGACCTGTGATTGAGAATACATCCTCAATAGCCATTAGGAATGTCTTTTCTGTATCACGTTCCGGAGTTGGGATATAGTTGTCTACTTCATCCATTAGGCTGAAGATTTTATCAACCCATTTATCATCACCACGTGAAATTGTTGGAGTTGCTACTACTGCTTCTAATGCTTGTAATGCAGAACCTGCAACGATTGGAATATCATCTCCAGGAAAGTCATAGTTTGCTAGTAATTCACGTACTTCTAATTCTACTAATTCGATAAGTTCTTCATCATCTACTTGATCTTCTTTATTTAAGAAAACTACAATGTGCGGTACACCTACCTGTTTTGCTAGAAGAATGTGCTCACGTGTTTGTGGCATTGGTCCGTCAGCAGCAGACACTACTAAGATTGCACCATCCATTTGTGCTGCACCTGTAATCATGTTTTTTACATAATCGGCGTGACCAGGACAGTCTACGTGTGCATAGTGACGGTTTTCTGTCTCATATTCAACGTGTGCTGTGTTAATAGTAATACCACGTGCTCTTTCTTCTGGAGCTGCATCAATATCTGCATAGTTTTGTAATTCTGCATTACCTAATGTTGATAGTGTTGCTGTAATAGCTGCTGTTAATGTTGTTTTACCGTGGTCAACGTGTCCGATTGTACCGATATTTACGTGCGGCTTACTACGTTCGAATTTTTCGCGTGCCATCTTTTATCCTTTTTTATTTATTTATTGAAAATTAAATAATTTACTTTTGGCGAATTTTTATAAATATTTTTAGAATCTAAAGTGTGCAAATGCTTTATTTGCTTCTGCCATTCGATGTGTCTCTTCACGCTTTCGAACAGCATTTCCAATTCCATTTGAAGCATCAATGATTTCACTTGCTAGTTTCAGTGACGTTGTGCGTCCCGATCTATCTTTTGCGGCTTTAATTAACCATCTTAAAGATAATGTTGTTCCACGGTAGCGACTTACTTCTAGAGGAACTTGATATGTTGAGCCTCCAATTCTTCTAGCTTTTACTTCTACCATTGGTGTAACATTTTTTACAGCTTTTTCGAATACTTGAATTGGATCTTCGGTTGTTTTCTCGGCAACGAGTGCAAACGTTTCCGAAACTATTTTATCGGCTAGGCTTTTTTTACCACTTTTTAGGATACGAGCAGTTAATAAACTTACAAGTAAGCTATTATACGTTGGATCAGGCGTGGGGTAACGCTTTTTTACTATACTACGTCGTGACATAAATCTATTATCTTATTATTTTTATTTAGTCTTTTTTAGGTTTTTTAACACCGTATTTTGAGCGACCTTGTGTTCGATCTTTTACACCACCACTATCGAGTGCACCTCGAATGATATGGTATCGTACACCAGGTAGATCTTTTACACGACCACCTCTTAGAAGAACGACAGAGTGTTCTTGTAGATTGTGACCAATACCTGGGATATAAGCGGTTACTTCAAATCCACTTGTTAATCGAACACGCGCAACTTTTCGAATTGCGGAATTTGGTTTTTTTGGAGTTGATGTATAAACACGCGTACATACTCCTCGTCGTTGTGGACAATTTTTTAAAGCGGGTGATTTAGTTTTTTTAAGTATCGTTCTACGTGGAGAACGTATTAATTGTTGAATTGTTGGCATTTTTTAAAATTTTTTAATTTTCTGATCCATATTTTTTCATAAATCGTTCTACACGACCTTCTGTATCTAGAATTTTTAAAGATCCTGTGTAGAAGGGATGATTTCCGGACCAAATATCTACGTATAAATTTGGTTTTGTAGAACTAGTTGTCATTATTAATTGACCATCACAGTAGACTTGTGTTTCGTCATACCATGTAGGATGAATATCTTGTTTGGGCATAAAATTTTAAGGTATAAAGTATTAACGTTTAGAGAATTGAGACGCTTTACGTGCCTTTTTAAGACCGTATTTTTTACGTTCCTTAATACGTGCATCACGAGTTAATAAACCAGCTGTTTTTAGAACTGATCGATTATCTTCATCTAATTTTGTTAATGCACGTGCGATACCTAAGATTATCGCATCTGTTTGGCCTGTTAGTCCACCCCCACTAGTTTTAACATTAATATCGTAAGTATTTTCAATACCTAACAATATAAAGGGATTATTTATTTTTTGCAAATAATTCGTATTATTTTGCAGATACAGGTCACCTGATTTATCATTAATTGTTAAGGTTCCATTTCCTAGTTTTAGGATAACCTGAGCAATTGCTTGTTTACGTCTTCCAATTCCGTAAGATATAATTTTTTCGGTATTCATTTTATCTCGTTTATAAGTTTAATAATTCGGGAGTCTGAGCATCGTGAGGATGTTCTTGTCCTGTGTAAACTTTCAGATTAGTGTAAATTTTTCGACCTAAAGGTCCTTTTGGTAACATACCTTTAATAGCATGCTCGATAATTTTTTCTGGTTTACGTTCTCGTAGGCTTGCTAGTGTTTCGATTCTCATTCCACCTGGTCGGCCAGAATGATTTCGGTAAACTTTCATTTTCTCTTTTTTACCACTTACGCTAATTTTTTCAGCATTTACGATAATTACGTAATCACCTGTATCTAAGTAAGGTGTGTAAGTTGCTTTTTCTTTTCCCACTAAAATTCGACTAGCTTTTGTTGCTAATCTACCTAAAGTTTGATCTGTTGCGTCGATAACATACCATTTTTTTGTTATGTAATCTTTCGAAGGAACAAATGTATCTTTCATATTTTATTTAATTTAAGAATACTGTATGATCTTATTTTTATTGCTTTAAAGAAGGTAATACAATATTGAATTTTTTCTTTAAGGCGTGAAATACTTCATCGGCCGATTTTTTGCCAAAGTTTTTAATTTCTTTAATTTCTTCCTGTGAATACTTTACTAATTCGTCTACTGAATTGATTCCAGCTCTTTTTAAGCAGTTGTAAGCTCGTACAGGTAATTGAAGTTCTTCAATTAAAATTACTTCAGGTTGAGGAATTGGTTCGGGTTCAATTTCTTTTTCGGGAGTAATATCTTCTTCATTAGAAAGACAACTAAACCAGAGCATTAATTTTTGTGCGGCTTCACTTAATGCTTTTTCTGGTGTTATACTACCATTTGTTGTTATTTCTAACGCTAATGATTCTGTTGTTTCATGATAACTGACGTATACATTATGAATTTTATAATTAACGTTTACAACAGGCATAAAAACTGCATCAATATTTAAGAAACCAGGATATTTTTGATTGGTTTGATCACCGAATTGATATCCCGTTCCTCTTTCTGCGCAGATGTCTAATTCGATTTCGATATTATTAGAGATAGTAGCGATATACTGTGTTGGATTTATGATTTTTACATCTGAATCAAATACTAAGCAGTTAGCTGTTATAATACCGGGTCCTTTGGCAATAATTTTACCAGAAAAAGGTTCTTTTTCAGCGGTTTTTAAAATTATTTGTTTTAGATTTAATAAAATTTCTAATATATCTTCACGGATACCGGGAATCGTTGCAAATTCATGTGCTGCACCTGGGATTTTAATCGCTGTAATCGCTGCTCCTTCCAGATTTGATAAAAGAACTCGGCGTAAAGCATTTCCAATGGTTAACCCTTGACCTGCTTCTAAATCAGACATAGTGAAATGTCCAACTAGATTACCGGATTCTTTTACACTTGATTTAACATATTTGAATTTTAAATCCATAACCATAAGATTAATTTTTATTTAAACTCGACGTTTTTTGGGAGGACGACATCCGTTATGTGGAACCGAAGTAATATCCTTAATTGCTGTAATTTGTAATCCAGCATTTTGTACTGCTCGAATTGCTGTTTCACGTCCCGATCCTTGACCTTTTACAAGAACTTCTACAGTTTTTAAGCCTAGACTAACTGCTGTAGCAGTTGCTGCTTCGGACGCAGTTTGTGCGGCAAAAGGTGTTCCTTTTCGTGCACCTTTAAATCCGGTTGCACCTGCAGATGACCACGCAATAGTATTTCCTTTGATATCTGTAATTGTAACAATTGTATTGTTAAAGGTTGAACTAATGTGTACTACACCTGTTGTGATTTTTAACTTTGCTCGTTTGGCAGAAGATGATTTTATTTTTGCTAACATGAATTTATATTTTTAATAAATTACAATTTATTTTTTCTTACCGGCTACGGTCTTTTTTGAACCACGTCTTGAACGTGCATTTGTTCTTGTTCGTTGTCCTCGTAATGGTAATTGTTGACGATGACGTCTTCCTCTTACACAATTGATCTCAGATAATCGTTTGATATTTAAGCTAACTTTTCGTCTCAGATCACTTTCTACTTGATAGTTTGCTTCAATGACTTCACGAATTTTACTTACGTTCTCGTCCGTTAAATCATTTGTTCGAATATTTGGATCAATACTTGCTTTTTCAAGAATTTCTTGTGCACTAATAATCCCAATTCCAAAGATTTTAGTTAATGCATATTCTATTCTTTTAGTTCGGGGTAAATCTATACCTGCGATACGTACCACGGTAAAACTCCTTATTTAATAAAATTAACCTTGTCTTTGTTTATGCTTTGGGTTTGAACATATAACACGTATTACTCCGTTTCTTTTAATTACACGGCAGTCTTTACACATTTTTTTTACTGATGGGCGAACCTTCATTTTTTTTCTTTTTTAATTAATAAATTTTTGAAATTAGTAGTGTTTGAATTTGTCTAGCGGTATCCACGGTTACACCCACTAAAATTAGTAGTGATGTAACACCAAAACCATATGAACTACGTGTATTTGGTATTGCTACCAATATTGCTAAAAACAGAGCACCCAATAAAGAAAGTCGTGTTAACGTCTTCTTTAAGAAAGATGTAGTCTGTTTTCCAGGACGAACATCTGGAATTGTGATGGCCATTTTATTAAGATCTTTCGCAATTTCTTTGGGATTTAGAATTAGATTTGAATAAAACAGGCTAAAAGCAAAAATCAATATAAAATTGATTCCTCCATATATTAAGGTTACCGTTTGTGGGTTATTTATTTCAATCGGCAAAATTTTTAAGCTTAACAAATAATTAACCCCTACCGTTAGAAACGTTAAAAATGTCGAGGAGAAAATTATAGGCATAACTCCACCTTGATTAATTTTTAACGGAAGATATGACGTTCGCATTGTTTGATTGCCCGTTTGATTTTGCTGTGCAAATAGTTGTTTCGCAGAAATAAGGGGAATGATACGAACAGCTTCTTGAACGTATATAATTCCGATTATTAGTATTGTAAAACTTGATAGGCTTAGTAAGATAGATAGGATATTACCAGATTGGACTAGAGTTTGGATCGTATTTGGTAATACAGATAAAATATTAAGAGTAATTACTATAGAGGAACCATTTCCTATTCCTTCTTCCGTTATTAAATCACTTAACCAAAGAATAATCATTGATCCTGTCGTTAAGGCTAGTACTATCTCACCACAAACCGCTAAATTCCAATTAAATAGGATTGGCCGTAATGAAAAGGCGATCGATAAACTTTCTAAAATGGCAATAAACAGCGTTAAAGAGCGTGTGTATTGTTTTATTTGACGTCGACCGGTCTCTCCTTCTTCCTTTTGTAATTTTTCTAAATATGGAACGGCACTAACTAAAAGTTGAATTAGGATTGATGCATTAATGTTTGGTAATATACCTAAGCTAAATACACTTAAAATAAGGGTCTCAGTATTAAAGAATGCTTTTAAGGATGGATTTGCATTTAGGATATTAACTAAATATCTTTGATCCACATTTGGAACCGGAATAAAGTTTCCTAAACGTATTAATATGATTATAAAAATAGTAAAGAGAACTTTTTTTGTTATGGTATCCTTTTGACTTACTTCCATTTTAACTATTTAAGGATAAAATTTTTCTAGAGGTAAATCTCGTTCTTGTGCTACAATTGCTGGCGTTTTTAATGTTTCTAAAGCACAAATAGTTGCACGAGCATTATTTAGTTGGTTATTTCCACCTAGCTGCTTAGCTAAAATGTTTTTAATACCGGCTAACTCTAGCACTGTTCGAATTGAACTACCGGCAATTACTCCAGTACCTTGTGAGGCTGGTTTAATTAACACTTTACAAGCACCAAATACACCATAGTTTATATGTGGTACTGTATTTGTTTTTGTAATTGGGACGCTGATAATATTACGTTGTGCATCTGCGATACCTTTCGTAATTGCATTGATTACATCTTCTGCTTTACCTACTCCAACCCCAACTTGTCCGTTTTCATTACCGATAATTACAACAGCACGAAAACTTATTTTTTTACCACCTTTACATACTTTTGTTACGCGGCTAATTTGGACAACACGTTCATTCCATCTTTCTCTTGGAGTACGTTGTTGACGTTTTGGGTTTTTTCTTTCTTTTTCTTGCGAATTATCCATATTTTTAAAGTATTTTGTTGTATTTTTACTTAGTTTTATTATTTACCTGATTTACCAGCTTTACGTAATACAACTTCATCAACGTATCGAATACCTTTTCCTTTATAAGGTTCTGGTGGTCGTGTTGCTCGGATTTGTGATGCAAGTAATCCGACTTTTTCTTTATCAGATCCGCTTACAGTTAGATTTGTATTTGCTTCTACTTTCACTTCCAGGCCATCAGGTACTTCAAATTCAACAGGATGACTATACCCCACAAGTAAAGTTAGTTTTTTACCTTGAACTTGGGCACGGTATCCAACTCCGATCATTTGCATCTTTTTCTCGAATTTTTCTGAAACACCAATAACCATATTGTTTACTAGTGAACGAATTAATCCGTAGTTTTGTCTTGCTTTTATAGTTTCTTCATTTTTCGATACAGTTACCGTATCATCCGATATACTAACACTTATCTCTTTTGGGATTAATTGTGATAGTTCTCCATGCGGACCTTTAACTTTAACTGTTTGTTCGTTAAGTGTAATATTTACACCTTTAGGTACCTTTACCGGTAATTTACCAATACGAGACATATTATCCTCTTAATTTTTACCAAATATAACATAAAATTTCGCCACCAATCTTTAATTGGCGTGCTTTAGTATCGGTCATTAAACCTTGTGATGTTGAGATAATAGCAATACCTAAATTCCCAAGTACTGTTGGGATATTTTTTGCACCTGTGTATATACGTATACCGGGTTTACTTACACGTTTTAAGGTTGTTATTACTGGTTGTCTCTTTTTACCTGCATATTTTAAGGAAATTAAAATTGAATTCTTTGAATTTTCTGTTAAAAATTCAAAGTCTTCAATAAATCCTTCTTCTTTTAGAATCGCTACAATATTTCGTGTCATTTTAGTTGCAGGTACTTGCACTAAATGATGTTTTGAATTATTGGCATTTCTGATTCTTGTTAACATATCCGAAACAGTATCATTAGTCACTAGGGTTCTCCTTTTAATAAATCAGAATTACTTGCGGAAGGGTAAACCCATTTTAGTTAATAGAGCCAGCCCTTCTTTTGGATTTTTTGCGGATGTTACAATTGTGATGTTAAATCCAAGCTGTTGATCTACTTGTTCATATTCGATTTCCGGGAAGATTAATTGGTCTGTTAAACCAAAAGTGTAGTTACCGAACTTATCAAATTTGTTTGGATCTAATCCTTGGAAATCACGAATTCGTGGTAATGCTAAGTTTATTAGACGATCTAAGAATGAATACATCTTATTACGTCGTAATGTTACAGTAATACCTAATTCAATATCTTCTCGAAGTTTAAAGCCAGCAATCGATTTTTTAGCTTTAGTTACTAAAGGTTGTTGTCCTGTTATTGAACGAAATTCTTTAACACTCTTATCTAATACCTTTTTGTTTTGTGCTGCTACCCCTAATCCACGATTTATTTGAATTTTTTCGATCTTTGGAATTTGGTGTAAATTCTTATAATCGAAAGTTTCTTTTAAATAAGGGATAACCTCTGCTGAATACAAATCTTTAAATTTTTGTACCATTTTTTATGAATTATGAGATTAATTTGTTTGTCTTTTTAAAAATTCTTACTTTTTTATTCTCTTGGGTAGTAAATCCAACTCGACTAGTTACTCCATTTTCATCGCATAACATAACATTTGAAATATCAATAGGCGCATCAAATTGAATAATTTTTCCTGCCTCATCTTTTCGTGTTGGTTTTACGTGTTTGATTTTAGTATTAATACCTTCAATCACTACTTTTCCAGTTTTACTAGATAGGCTCTTAATTGCGCCGGTTTGACCCTTACTTTTTCCTAGTATTACTTTAACGTTATCGCCAATTTTAAATTTTTTCATTTTTCATTCCTTACAATACTTCGGGAGCTAATGAGACGATTTTTGTGAAACTTTTATCTCTAATTTCTCTTGCAATAGGTCCAAAAACACGTGTTCCACGTGGATTGTTTTCTTTATTGATAATAACAGCTGCATTATCATCAAATCTAATGCTCATACCGTCTTTGCGTCGAACTGTATGACGTGTTCGTACAACAACAGCACGAACGATATCTGATCTTTTCACGGGCATGTTCGGTGTGGCATCTTTTACTACGCCAATAATAACATCACCGATATTTCCGTATTGTTTATTCTGTCCTAGAATACGGATACACATGATTTTACGTGCACCTGTATTGTCAGCTACAGTTAAATATGTTTGAGGTTGAATCATGGTCGTTAATTAGAAATAGTGGATTTAGTTAATATTTGTTTAACTGCCCAACGTTTCTTTCTACTTGTTGGACGTGTTTCCGAGATTACTACGATATCTCCTAATGAACATTCATTCTGTTCATCGTGTGCCATAAAACGTTTTGTCTTTTTTAAGGTCTTGCCGTATACAGGATGTGCAAATTTATTTTCAACTGTAATAACAATTGTTTTTTCCATCTTGTTACTTACGACTGTTCCAATCTTTTCTTTTGTTGCCATAAAAGTTATGTTTTAAAGGTTTATTGTGTCGCTTTTTGTTTTTGTAACGTTAGCAATTGTGCTAATTTGCGTTTTGTATGTTTGAATTCGTGTGGTTTAAACGACTGACGTGTCGCTTGTTTCATTCGTAATTCGACAAGTTGTTGAGACATTAATAGTATTTCTTTATCGATACTTTCTGAATCGAGTTTTTGAAGTTCAGTTATATTTGAAAAATTCATTTTAATGTTTCGTTAGATTAAGTTTTCGCGTGTGATAAACTTTGTTTTCACCGGTAGCTTATAAGAAGCTAATTTCATAGCATTTTTAGCTAATCCTAGGGGTACTCCGCCTAATTCAAATAAGATGTTACCTGGTTTAATTACAGCTACCCAGTAATCAACAGCACCTTTACCTGATCCCATTCGAGATTCAGCGGCACGCGCAGTAATTGGTTTATCTGGGAAAATACAAATCCATAATTTACCACCACGTTTAATTGCGCGAGTTATTGTTCGTCGTGTTGCTTCGATTTGGCGTGAGGTAATCCATCCACATTCTTGTGACTGTAGAGCGAAATCTCCAAATGAAATTTTATTATTACGGAATGCCTTCCCTTTCATTCGTCCACGATGTTGTTTTCTAAATTTTGTTCTTTTTGGACTAAGCATATTATTAGTTAAGTGTTATCAATTTTTTATATAAAAACTAGATTATTTCACCTTTAAATAACCAGACTTTAATACCAAGCACACCGTAGATAGTGTTAGCTCGTTTTTCAGCGTAGTCAATATCGGCACGTAGTGTTTGGAGTGGCACACGTCCTTCACGAATCCATTCAGTTCGTGCAATTTCGGCACCGTTTAGTCGTCCTCCAACTTGAACCTTAATACCAGCGACATTTGCCGCTTGTGCGCGAGCAATTGCTTTTTTCACGGCACGTCTAAATGCTACTCGTTTTTCAAGTTGTTCTACGATAAAGTCCCCGATAAGTTCGGCTTCAGCATCTGGATTTTTAATTTCAACAATGTTAATCGTAATATTACGGTCTTTTGAAATTACTTTTTTTAATTTTTTGTATATATCAGTTAATCCTGTTCCTCCACTACCTACGAGGATACCTGGTCTTGCACTACTGATTTCTACTTCGATTTTGTTTCCTTGACTATTTCTTTTTATTTCAACTTTTGAAATACCGCCAGCTTGACTTTTTGTTTCGAAAAATTTTCTAATAGCGGCATCTTCTTCCAGTAATTCCGGGTAGTTTGCAAATTCAGAAAACCATACTGAACGGTGTTTCTGTGTTGTAACTAAACGAAATCCTAGTGGATGTACTTTTTGTCCCAAAACTAAGATCCTTTATTTTAATTTTTACTTATTTTCTTCTACGGTAATCGAAATATGACAAGTCGGTTTTCGAATTCCGTAACCTTGGCCCTGTGCACGTGGTCTAAAACGACGTAATACAGGTCCTTCGTTTGCGAATGCTTCACTAATAATTAAATTTTCTTTATTTAAATTTAAATTATGTTCGGCATTTGCTGCTGCTGAATAAATTACCTGCCATACGGGTCCACAGGCTTTATACGGCATAAACTCTAATAACATTAGAGCTTCCTTATACGTTTTTCCTCGAATTTGGTCTAAAACACGACGCACCTTTCTTGGTGACATTCGAATGTAACGTCCTAGAGCTTTTGCTTGAGTTTTACTTGTAGTAGTTTCAGTCATTACATTTAGTTAAAAATTTTTAACGTTTTGCTTTTTTATCGCTTTTAACGTGTGATCGAAAAGTTCTTGTCGGTGCAAATTCTCCTAATTTGTGGCCTACGATTTGATCAGAAACAAAAACAGGAATATGTTGTTGTCCATTATAAACCGCAATTGTATGACCTACCATTGATGGTAAAATAGTTGAAGCACGTGACCATGTTTTAATGATATCTTTTTTCCCTGAGTCATTCATCTCATTTACTTTTTTTAGAAGATGGTAGGCGACAAAAGGACCTTTACTTAGAGATCTTCCCATTTTTATTTTCTTCTTCTTACAATATAAATATCACTTGGTTTATTCTTCTTACGAGTTTTTACTCCAAGTGCTGGTTTACCCCATGGTGTAATTGGACGTTTACGACCAATTGGTGATCTTCCTTCACCACCACCGTGCGCGTGATCACAAGGGTTCATTACTACTCCTCGTACAGTTGGTCGAATTCCTAACCAACGTGTGCGACCGGCTTTTCCGATAGTCATATTGCTGTGGTCAGCATTTCCTACTACACCAATTGTTGCGAAACATTCTTTTCGTATTAAACGAATTTCTTTTGAAGGTAATCGTAAAGTTACGTATTTCCCTTCTTTTGCTAGAATTTTTGCACTTGTTCCTGCCGCACGGACGATTTGACCGCCACGTTTAGGTGTTAATTCAATATTATGGACATCAAGTCCTAATGGAATATCTTCTAAGGCTAAACTGTTACCGATCTGAATTTCGGAATTTGGCCCTGAAGAAACGTAATCGTTAACCTTTAAATTTTGGGGGTATAAGATATAGCGTTTTTCACCATCTTCATAATGAATTAGAGCAATGCGTGCATTTCGATTCGGATCATATTCTATACCCGCTACACGACCTAGTGTCTCATACTTATTACGCTTAAAATCTATTAAACGGTAAAGTTTTTTATGTCCTCCACCACGGTGTCGAATTGTAATTCGACCCTGATTATTACGACCTTTAACACGATGGTTTGAAACCGTTAAAGATTTTTCAGGTTTACCTTTTGTAATTTCATTAAATGAGGATACGCCTCGATTTCTTGTTCCTGGTGTATTTGGTTTATAAATACGAATAGCCATAGAATTGTATTTCTAAGATAGTTTTTACATATCTGGAAATAGATTGATACTATCTCCATCTTTTAGTGTTATTATTGCTTTTTTATATTGCGGCTGATAACCCGCAAAGCGACCTACAGTACGTTTCTTACGAGGGGTCATTAAAGTGTTTACATTAATAACATCTACATCAAAAATATATTCAATTATTTTTTTGATAGTAAATTTGTTTGCTCGCTTGTCGACCATAAAGGTATATTTGTTAAGCTCTAATAAACGAGTTGCTTTGTCACTAATTACTGGATACTTTAGCATTCCTAGCATTGTGCGTAAATTTTCTTCTGTAGCAGAGTTTGTTTTAGTCACAGTATGTCTCCTTAATAATCTGGAACGAAGGCTCATCGATTATAATTTTGTGTGCTTTTACAATTTCAGTTACATTTAATTGACTTGCTAAGATATATTTAAAATTTTGTAAATTTTTAACTGCTAGCTGTAAATTATTGTTAGGAACTGACGAAATAACAAGTGTTCTTTCTTGATCTTTTTCTAACCCTAAATTCTTTAGGAATTGAGAAGTTTTTGGTTGTTCAAGTTCGAATTTATTAAAAACGCTTATTTGTGCCTGCTTATTATAAAGGGCAGTTTGTAAAGCTAATTTTTTTTCTTTTTTATTAATCTTTTTATAGATTGATTTCGGTTTTGGTCCAAAGATAACTCCTCCACCAGCCCATAGCGGTGATCGGTTTGAACCTGCACGTGCTCGACCTAAACCTTTTTGTTTCCAAGGTTTGCGTCCACCACCACTAACTTCACTTCGAGTTTTTGTGGAGCGGGTAAGTTGAACGTTATTTGCTTTAGCTGTCTTCACTGCGCGATGAACTACATATTTGGCTTTATCAGCAACATCTAACGAGAAACTTTGTGTATTTAAGGTCTCGTTTGTTGGGGAAAAGCTATCTAGAACACTATATTCAATTGTTTTAATAGCCATATTTTATTTGTTATCTTCTATAGACGTTTTGTTGCTTTAATGTTTAAGAGATTTCCTGGCTTTCCAGGTACTGCTCCTTTTACAATTAGTAAATTCTCTTTTGTATCAACTTTTATAATTTTTAAGTTTGATACGGTAGTTTCTTTACCGCCCATTCGTCCTGCCATCTTTTTACCAGGAAAAACTCGTCCAGGTGAGGTACCTTGTCCGATTGAACCAGGAGCTCGGTGATTTTTTGAACCATGAGTCATCGGTCCACGAGTAAAGTTATGACGTTTTTGGTTTCCGGCGAATCCTTTACCAATTGATTTTCCACTGATGTCGACAAAATCGCCTTCGGTAAAATTTTTAACGTCTATAATTTGACCTAATTCGAAGTCATTTACGTTAGATACTCGATATTCTTTTAGATATTTAAGAGGTCCTGCATTAGCTTTGTCTAAATGACCTAATTCAGGTTTTGTTAAATTTTTTCTTGGGGTTTGTTGGTATCCAATTTGAATTGCATCATAGCCATGGGTAGCAATGGATTTAATTTGTGTAACCGTACACGGCCCTACTTTAATAACAGTTACCGGATTTGCTGTTCCGTCTTCTGCAAAAAGTTGAGTCATGCCTACTTTATTGCCTAATATACCTAACACGAAAGATTCTCCCTTTCTTTTGATATGATTAATCCTATGTTTTAATGTTGTGCGATTTTACATGTTTATATGTCGTCTACTTTAGTTATAATATCTATTTCTGTCTAGTTATGGTAAATTAGCTTTAATAAACATCGAGTATTTATTAACCTTAAAGATTTTTGAACGGTTTGTCCTCTTATTTCGATTTTTTATTTAAAAATATGGGTTAATTTCATAAACCAAAAGTTATCTTATTATGTAGTCGTAATGTTTGATCTTTATTTTTATTAAAAAATTTAGCAATATAAATTTTTAAAAATTTTAGTATTGACATTTTCAGAGCCTTACATGTAGTATCAATCTGTGGAAGTTAAAGACATCGTTTTTTGAAAACGTATCATTTAAAAATAAACATTCAGGAAATTTTTCGAGAGTTTGATCCTGGCTCAGGATGAACGCTGGCGGTATGCCTAACACATGCAAGTTGAACGGAAGCTTTCCAAGCTTT
>MDSY01122281.1_pt1 | contig 23053 bp, 15 predicted proteins | sample 811131 | NCBI WGS metagenome assembly MDSY01 (sample SAMN05326643, study PRJNA326480) | marine metagenome | isolation source: seawater | place: Atlantic Ocean: South West | collected 2010 | reverse complement strand
TGACGGGACTTCGACTTCTTCAGTAGACGCGGCAACCACCGCAGTGTCCTGGGATGTATTCGTCACAACTCCGGACATCACATCCACCGAAACCGTGTCGTCCGCGTTTCTCTCCGCCTCAGCGCGCCGAAGCGCTTCGTCGTACGCGCTCGTCGTTGTTCGGACATCGCACGCCGGGCCCGCATAGCCCTCCGCACAAGCACAAGTCATCGTACCGTTTTTCTCGTTGTCGCCAACGGAGCACCCGCCGTGCTCGCCCACGCCGTGCCCACTGCAGTTCAAACTCAGCGCGGAGTTCATGCCGGGGCACTTCGTGGAAGTGCAGTTGCTTTCCCGTGACAAGAAACCGGGCGCGCACTCGGGGCAAAACACGGACGGCACGCACTCGTACGCCGACGCCGTTAAAGTCACCGGGTTTGAGTACGACCAAGAAGGTTTCGAAGGTGAAGTTTTTTGCGTACCGTTGTCCGTATCTCCATCATCACGCATCATCATCTCCCGCAGCAGCCTGTTTCCTGTTTCCAGCGAGACAGAGAGCGTCGGTATGGTGATGTCCCCCGGTTCGTGCGACCCTACCCACGCGTCGGAAGCGCCCTCCTCGCGGTTCGTGTTCACTAACACCACCGCCACAGCGCCCGCGTTTTGACACGCAAGCGTCTTGGTGCTGAAGAAGCACCCGCCCCGGACCGCGAGACACACGGAACCTTTGATCTCGTTAGGGTTCAACAGCGGACCGCACGCCTCCAGGTCGACGTTGGAGGCGGCGTTGGGTACGCCGATGGAGAAGATGGAAGACTCAGAAATTTCACTCGAACTCGAATCCTCGCCGTCGAATATTTGTTTCTTCCGCGCGTCGCCGAAGTCGTACCTGAACGCTTGGTCGTTCTTCAGCGGCGTTGATTTTGCGAGCACCAACCTACCTGTTACGACGCCGTGGCCTTTCGAATTGGGAGATAACCCCTCGACTCGCCCAGAACTGTGTGTATCCCCGAGGTAGCACGTCTTGTCCACACTTGGCCCGCACACCCCGAACGAAGGCTCGTACACGTCCGCCGAGTTACCATCCAAAAACGGAACAGGCGCGCCGTCAGATTTCGAGTCGTCGAATAACGCAACGGGGTCGGGCCCGAGAAGTTCGAAGGTTTTGGTTTTGATTGACGTGGAATCTTGAGATGAGTTCGGGTCTGAGTCATCTTTATTTGAGTTCGTGCCGTCGTTGTCATCTCCAGAAGAACTCGTGTCATCTCCAGAATAACTCGTGACTTGCACCAGTAGCCTTCCGTGAGCGTGCGTGCAGTTGTTGTACGGGTTCGGAGCCGTGGAAGCGGTGACTTCCAGAGACACGACGAGGAGTTGATGTTTTGTATCGCGCTTCAGTTCGTCGTCTCGCGAAGTTTCCATAAAAGAACCGCCGCCGTCGCGTCGCACCGACACAAAGTACACGCCCGGCTCGGCGTTTGTGATTTCGATCCCCGCGTCTCCGTCCCCCGGAGCGAGCACCGCGCCGGCGAGGTACTCCCCTTTGGCTATGTGTGGGGCTTCGCCTCGGCGCACGGCGATAAGCGTGTCATACACGTCTGGAAAGGGGTCGGACGTGAAGACGGTGGACTGGTTCTTTTTGCCTTCCGGATTTTCCGCAGCGATTTTCGCCAGCGACAAGTACACGTCCACGCCTTTGCACTTGATTTCGAACCATACGAACGTCGAGGACCCAGCGTCGAGGCCATCCGTGATGTTCAGCGTTGCTGTTTCGTCGTTGTGAGTGGCGAGTTCCGTGAGTCGCGACGTGCACGTCGCACCGAAGAAACCGGGCTCGCAAACGCACGACCCGGTCGAAGTGTCGCACCGTCCTTTTCCGTCGCCGCCGCAGGTCGTGGACGGACACGCCGCTTCACTCGAGACTGACCCTGAAACAGAAAAGCGCAACACACCCTTCCCTTCGAACGGGTCGTTGTACACGGCGAGGTACCACGTTGAGTAATCAGCAGGATCGCTTCCGACGGGGTTGACACTCCCGTCGGGGGGGAGCACCGAGCGCGTCCAGTCGGCGTCGGTGGCGTCGGACTTTTCATCGCTTGAATGTTGCGCGTTTGCGTCGTCAAACCCAGCCATCGCGCTTCGGCGGTTCAGCTCGGCGGCCAGGGCGTCGGCGTCCGCGGTTTCCCGGCCAGGCGCGCCCACCTGAACGCCGTTCCGCGACCGCGGTTCCACAGTGCTTGTGAGCACGGAAATGCCAGTAGTGGTGTAGGTACTACCATCTGCATCATCACTATCCGTATCACTCGGCGACCACACAATTTTGCGTTTATTTTTCGCAAAAGAAGCCTGCGCATCAAAGTCGTCGGCGCACCCCGACGCCGCGCCCACCGCTGAGTTACAAAACACGGGAATCGTGTCTCGTTTCAGAAACACGCGAGGGAACGACCGGTCGTGCGCCGGGTGTTGCAGCGTCACTGTTAAACTCTTTTGCGTCAAAGGTACGGTGAGTTTGAAGTACGCGAAGTGGCCTTCGGGCAACGCGGTTGTTTTTGAGGATATTCCGCCGTCGCTCGGTTCGCCCAGGGGTAACTCGCCCGGGTCAATGCCGCACCCGGCGCCGAAGTAACCAGGGGCGCAATCACAAACAGGCGCGGCGTCGGAAAGACTCATACCTTTCGTTGAACTTCCGTTACCCGTTGTCCTTCCACAGTCGTTGAGACATTGAGGTTCCTCGATCGATGAAACGGACGCGGATAACGTATACTCCATGGGCTTTGAAAACCGCCCGCTTTCGTGCTTGGACAGCGTCCCGCCGAGCCACCCGGGCTGACTCACCGCGCGGCTGTTGTACACGCCAACGAATATCTTCTTTGGAGGTGAGGAAGCAGGTACAGGTGACATAACAGGTGAGGAATCAGCAGATGAGGAATCCTCTGAGGAATCATCAGTGTCCTGCACCTCATCAGCCTGTATTTCTTCTAGAGGAAAGAACACGGAGTGGTCATCCGCGACGGCGCAATCTTTGCCGTTGCAAAACGACGAAGAAACGTCTCTGTAATCGAACCCGGTTCCCAACCGCGGGTGGTACAGAAACGTTAACGTGCCTGCCCAAGTGGCGTCAGGTATCTCCCGCGACGCGTTTTGGGTTCGGCTGACGACACGCGCTCGTCCGCCGTCGCCCCAAATCGCGTCGTCATACCCCTCGAAGAGCTCAACCGCGATACCACCTGTGAATTGCTGTTTCGTAGGTGAAGACGTGGAAGCAGTGGAAGCGTTGTTGTCATTGTCATCTGAAGTATTTTCATCGTCGTCGTCTGTTTCCACTTCCATGTACTTGTCATTGTTACTATTGACCTCCGGGACGTCGAATACGACGTCCGGCGCGTCCGGCGCGTCGTCCGTCACCGTGTTCCCCGTCAATTTAAAAACGCCAGACGCTTTTGTGTTGGAAAAACACGCTGCGGCGACATACCCGTACGTGGTTTCAAACCCGAAGCACGCCTCCGAGGCTAACGAAGGGGCGTTTGCGCTTAATTTTAAGTCGTACTTGACCCCGATCACTCTGGCGCCCGGCGGGAGGTCGACGTGCACTACTGAGTTCCCGGGAGTGCCCAGCCCCGAAACGCTCACGCCGTTCGTGGAGGGATCGAAAACAACCTCCGCTTCTAAGGTCTCGTCAACGAAAACCGCTTCGAACGCAGCAGGAGGCGCGCCTCGCTTGACGAACACCATGGGGAACGCGTCTCTGGAGGTGTTTCCCCGGCGAAGCTCGACTAACACGCCGAGAGACTCTGGATCTTGTTTTGAACTACTAACATCTCCGACGTCCAGCTCGTACACGTCCCACGCGCCGGTGGCGAGCCGTCCTGCGATTGCCTCGCCCGTCAGGGGAAGCGACAGAAGCGGGCTTTGGCAATACGCGCCCGTGGTGTTCGCAGGACAGAGGCACCGCGTGGTGGTTTGCCGGAACGACGAGGCATCGGGAACCGTATTGTCGCTTGTCGTGACAATCGGCGTTGAGGACGTGCTTGTACTTGTACCATCCCTCGCGTCGAAGAATTCGCACGTCCCGGTTCCGGAACAGTCGAAAGGGCACCGGGAGAAAGCTGTTTCCGTAGCTTGAGTAACTTGACTTTCACCGGAACCGCTGTTGCTGCTTTGAATGGGAAAGAACGACGTCCTTAAACGAACCTCCAACGCGTCGTCAACGCTCGCGCCTGGAGGGTTCCACACCGCAATCGTGTACGCGTTTTGTTCTGCGTTCGTGGAGACGTTTGTGAATTCGCGGTGCGCCTCCGGGGGTATCACCACGCGGGCGAAGTCGTACATCACGTCCAACACCGTGGTGAGCGTGCTGTATTGCGCGTTTCGTATTTTTTGGTTCGAGGGAGTCAGGACACGCAACGCGTCTCTACTTCCCGTTCTGAATGCGGTGTGTTTCACGTCAACCGGGACGCACCGCTCGTCCCCGAAAGGCCCGGCGCCGTTGCCAAACGCCGCGCACTTTGTGGTCAACGTCGGGACGGATTCGAAAGTTACGGAGTCGCCCTGTGCTCTCCATCCGTCCCTCGCTACGAACATCGCGAGCGACGCTTCTGGTGATTCAGGGTGCGACATCTCGATCACGAGCTCGTGGCTCTCGGTTCCGGGGGGCAACAAGACTCGGGTGTACACCCACTGGCCGACGCGCACTACGAACGGAGACGAAGCAACGCCATTTTGTAAATCGGCAACGACAGGCGCGACGCAACGACCGCGGACTTGGAAACCGTACGGGAGTACTAGGGGAGTTGCTGTGGCACTGGTAGTAGTAGCGTCAACTGCATCAGCAGCATCAACAGAAGATTCAACTGCGCTTTCACCAGTTTCATCATCAGTTCGTGTACGACAGCGACAGGTTCCGTCGACGCACGCGCCGTTCCCAGCGGCGCACTCACCGCCGTCGCACGCGTCGTTCGGCGAGTTAATCGCGCGCGCTTGCAGAACAAACTGTACCGGGCGTTCCGCGCTTTCGAACCCCGGTCGAGGGCCCCACCACGGTTCACCGCCCCGTCGCGTACCCGCCAGCATGTGAGTTAAAGGCTTCTCCCCCGTGTTTGACACACCGACAACCCAAACAAACCCAGTGGAGGGAAGCGAATGGGGGTTGGTGAGTGGTGTTTCCGTAGATTCAGAAGGTTTTCCAAAAGATTGATTCAAATCCTCATTCGAATCCTCGTCGTCGCCGATTAACCTCAACTCGTGTCGATCGGCGTTACCCAAGCTCCAGTGTGCTATTGCTTTCCTGTGGTGGTAGTCGAACGTGGGCAGCGCGGGTAACAGTATGTCGCGTATCCCGAACGGCGTGGGTTCTAACAGAGAAGTACCGCCGAGTCTATAGGCTGCAGTAGGTCCGGCGATTCGGACGTTGGGAGAGACGTCCAGGGGCGGAGACGCCGATTCCGTTGTGTCCATGCGCCACCCGCACATCTCGCCCGTGGACCCGCACGACCCGTTGGTCAGAGTTTGGTACGTGGAGTAGTGCGTAGGAGGTGTGCTTGGGGTGGTGGGGGTGCTTGGGGTGATTTTTGTGTTCTGTACACTCTGCACACCATTTACCCCTCTAGTAGCATCCGCCACGGTCAGCAAAGGCTTCGCCCCGGTCGCGCCGTTCGGGAACGTCAACGTCACGACGACGTCGTTTATTTTATTTTCAGGAGAAGCTCCCAGCGGCGCCGGCGGAATTTCGATCCTGAACCATTTAGTCGTACCCACTAGTGCGATACCTGATACCTGCGTACCATCCGTGGGCAGGCTGGGTACCGGAACCTCACACACCGGGCCGGTCCAGTTATCGTCGCACACGCACAAGCCGTCGTAACACGCGCCGCGGCCGCCGCAGGTTTTGTTATCATTTTTATCATCGTCGCACGCGTTTGCGTCGTATCGCACCCGGAACCCGGCGTCCCGGTTGTTCCGTTTCGTCACGAAGTTCAGACGCAAAGCTTCGACGTCGAAGCGCACGGCGAAGGGTGTGGGGAGTGAGCCGGTGTAGGCTGCTAAGGGGGTGTTGGACTCGTCGTTTAACTGGTCAGACGACGCGTCGGTGACGAACAGAAAGTCGTCGTCCAACACGGTTGCGAACTTTTCGAACACCAGGGTTATGGTGTTTGGGGGTGTGTGGGTGGAGGCGTTGGTAGAGGTTTTGCCACGACGTTGGGGGGCGATGACCCAGGTGCAGTTGGTTTCGGGGAGGTAAAAGCCCTCTGGGCCGCTGCCATCGGTGATGATGCCGCTGGTTTTGACAAGAGGGCGCGACGCGTCGTGGCCGCACGCGCTCGTCCACGAGGAAGACACGTCGTCGTTGCTTTTGGAGCTCGGGTTTGGGGACGCGGCGGGGTCGGCGTTAAAACCGCGAACCGACCCGAGGATCGCCGCTACGAATAAACACGCGACGAACGCGATACGCGTCATGGCGACGTGTGGTGCGCTATGGCGACACGCGCGCCGCCGCAACGCGTGAAGTGCCAGCGAGGCAGTTAAAGAAACCTCGAACCTCGTTGTCGGATTTCTCGTTCAAAGCTATTATTATTGCCTCGCTAGAAGCAACGTCCGCACATCGTGACGCGCACGAGTGGTGTCGCGGACCGCGCGGGTTAGACTCGCGCGTTTAGACTCAAGCCAGGCGTCGGAGCGCAGGCCGCTCGCGTTCGCCCGAACCGGAAGGGAAGGAGGAGCAGGCAGGCGAAGGAGCAGACTCACCGTCATGAGTTATTTTTTGGGCACCTTCCTGTTCCTGCTTCTCGAAGCCGGGTTCTACGTGTTCGTGAACTGGTTCTTCAAGCCACACGAGCGACAGTGCGTGCCCATTGTTTCGTGCACGTGAAGCCCGCATCCGCAAACGCGTTTCCGTGTCAGTTCCTACCGCACCTCAACCGAAGCAACGCACACGCCCCAGATCCAACATCTTCGTCTTTAGGGTATAAGTCCGATGAATCCAATGAACCAAATCTGACGCTGCTCTCGCTCTCCTTCCCTTCCCCAGGTTGCCGCACCTGCTGTTCGCGTCGTCGGTGGTGTGCTGCTGGATGATGTGGGCGATCATATACATGGCGCAGATGAACCCGTTAGTGTTACCGGTGATAAACGACCAATAGAGAGATGAACGAGAAGGCAAGATTGAAATTGAAAAATCCTTTCAAAAAAATATAATCTATACTAGCACGCGCACGAGCTGGCGCTCGGCGTCGTCGTAGCCGTCAACGTGACGTCCACTAAGTTGTCCTCCTGCCGGCTCTTCTTTTTCTTCTCCACTTGGTCCATCCCCGGCAGCGCGGTGGCGATTTTCCGGAACAGCGCCTTTACATTGAACCCCGCTTTCGCCGAAGTTTCGACGAAGATTGTCTTTTCCTTCTGCGCAAGCGTTTCCCCCTCCTCCACAGATACTTCCCTTCTATCCACCAGGTCGCTTTTGTTCCCGACTACTGCTATCACCACATCTGATCCCCGCTCTACTCGCACCTCTTCGATCCACTTCGTGACGTTCTGGAACGAGCTTCGACTGCTCACGTCGTACACCACCACCGCGACGCTCGAATCTCGCACGTAGCTCGGAATCAAGCTCCGGAACCGTTCCTGCCCTGCGGTGTCCCACAGCTGTAGCCGCACAGTCCGGTCATCGAGGTACATGGTTTTCGATAAGAAGTCGATGCCGATCGTCGCGGAGTACGAAGTGTCGAACTTGTCGTACATGAACCGGGAAATTACAGACGTTTTGCCCACCGACTGATCCTGGAGTTGTGGAACGAACGAGTTGGTTTCAAGACGTGACATCGAGATGAACGGAATTTGAACCGCGGTTAGTTGATGATTGTGATGTGTGCGGTGCGTGTGGGTCACCGGTTTGCGTCGCTACCTGCCATGGTGATGCGTCGTGTGTGCGGTGATGTGCCGTGCGGTGGAGTATACGCGGTCCACTGTGGAAGGTGGTTCGATCGACACGATGCAAAAAACTCTGTAGGCACGCGGCCCGGGGGAAAGAGATCTTCACGTTCGCATCTCCCGTACGAAGCCCACGACCAAGGCCACCAACGAGACTCTCACACTAATTACTTACCCCTAGAAACACGAGTTTGTACTTCGCCAGCGGCGTCACCCCCGAGGCTGCCATCGCAGCGGAGGGTTACCGCGCGAAGCGATGATGTGAACGTCAACTCGTCGCGCTGGCGAAAACGAACGAGTTGAGCTCGCTGCAAGCAAAATTCTCTTGAGTCAAATGTATGACGAATTGACGAGTTAATGGTGGTCCGCCGGCGCCCTCTTTTTTTTCTTCGCCACTCGGACGGCGGCGGCACAACGTCGCGCGGAGGAGCGACGCCGCTGTACGCCACTTCGACTCGCTTCCGCCTGTCGCGCCCCTCGACGCACGTTCCATACAGCTTAGTCTTAGGGTTAGGGTTTAAGGTCCAGGCCAGCCACCTCCTCACCATGCCGAAAGTCACCAAGTCCACCGATGGGAAGTGCGACGCGGTGGTGAACACCGAGACAGGCGAGGAGACTGCTACTTTTGATGACATAATGCGCCCGGTGTTCTCGCCGCTGGGCGTCGCCGAGCTGTCAGGCAAGAAAGCAGAGTACAGGAAGGTAAGGACTGTGGACTGTGGTTTTAAAGCCGTGCTGCACGACACATCACGACACCCGCCGCCGCCGCCGAGCATTCGCAATGGAATTTTTTATTTGAGAATCTGAAGAGAATCTTCCTGTTCCGCTCACTCACCACACCTATCAACCCCTATCAACCCCTATCAAACCTCCCCTATCAAACCTCCCCTATCACCAGGTCAACGTCCCTCCCAACCGCTTCACTCCGTTGAAAGAGAACTGGATGGCGCTGTACGAGCCTATTACGAAACAGATGAAGATCGACGTGCGCATGAATTTGAAGACGAAAAAGGTTGAGCTGAAGACGACTAAAAATACGCAGGATGAGGGCGCGCTTCAGAAGAGCGCTGATTTCGTACAAGCGTTTCTGTTAGGGTTTGAGATTCAGGACGCAGTTGCGTTGTTACGTCTGGACGATTTATATTTAGAGTGCTTCGAAGTGAAGGATGTGAAGCAGACGCTGAAGGGGGAACACATGAGCCGCGGTATCGGGCGGCTTGCGGGTAAGAGCGGTAAAACGAAATTCACGATTGAGAATGCGACCCGGACCAGGATCGTAATCGCGGACCAGCACATTCGCATTTTGGGGAGCTTTCAAAACATAAAAATCGCGAGAGACGCGCTGTGTAACCTGATTCTGGGGTCGCCGCCGGGGAAGGTGTATTCGAGGCTCAGGAGCATCACCGCCAGGCTCAGCGAGAGGTTTTAGATTTTGGTTGTGTTTTGATAATTTCGGAGATTCACGAGTCACTTCTTTTCACTTCCTCAAGTCAATTTTGATGTCTGCATCGGTACACCTATCACTCCCCGTCGCACGCTTCCGTTTGCGACGATGGTGAGCGCTTCGTCGCCCATGGGTTTCGACGACACGTCCAAGTTGAACGACCACGCGCTTGCCGAGGCGTTCGCGGATGTCTCGCCGTCCGCCGCGGACCCGCCCGCCCGGTTCTCCCCGAACAAGCAGTTAATTACGCACGAACACCCCCAAAACGATGTGGTCATCCCAGCGGCGGTAACGGACGCGATGCGTTTACAGGCGTTGGAGCGGTTCGCGCGGCGCAAGGACACGGACGAACGGACGAACAGCCCGTTGCGCAAAGCGCTGGTGAAGGAAGCGAAGGCGCGATCCGTGTGCGGCACAGGCGTGGCGGAGCGGAAATCGCTGGGAGGAGCGACGAAGGCGAAGATCGATTTGATTATAAATTCGGGAGGACGCCCCGAGACGTTCGGCCGCCAAAGCGGCAAGGACGGCATACGCAACTGCGCGGACAGCATCCAGGGCATACACATGAGAAGCGGGCGGTTCGAGCGTCCCAGGTCTGTTGACGATTTCCAAAACAACGACCACACGTCGGCGCTTCGATTGTTCAACGACGCGAACTTAATCGCCAAAAAGGTTGACGTTGAAAACATCCAAAAGCTGGCGCCGCCCGCGCCAAAGCTGCAACAGGACGAAGGGTGGTCCGTCGCGGGGTCTGATGGAAGACCCTCGATGCACAGCGAACGCGAAAGCGGGTACATGGAGGGATGGGGGGGGTATCAGGGGACTTTAGGGACTACAGGTACTAGTCACGCGCTTCCTGATGCGACCGCTAACTACGAAACCTTGCCCAGCGTCGATCCGCGGGACAGCGCCTTCGCGTTTGACGCGGTACCCGAAACCTCCACGCGTCCCGAACCGCTGATGCGGCAAGACACCGCGTTTGATAGTGAGATTCTCAGGCAACTCAACGACGCTGCTGCGGTCGCGGTGGGGGGGAGTGGGAAGAAAGGCGAGGGGATGGGTGATGGGGGACCAATGAGTCATGATGGAGACATTATCGATTCTCCATCCACTTCTAAAAATGTTGACTCCTCCGCCGTCGGCGTGTTGGACGCTTTGCGCTTAGCGGGTGCCGCGGTGCGGTCGCTTTCGCTGGAGGAAAGGAAAGAGCTGTTCGAAGTCGCGGTGCAGGAGCACGTCACCGGGTTAACGAACCAGCTGTTCCCCAAGGAAGACGGGCTACATCCGAAGGTGCACATAGACGTAGCGGTTTAGCGTTGTGAGCTTTATTTTCACTTCTCTTCAAAGTTAACTCTTTCTTTTTTCTCGGTTGACGTGCGTGCCACTGTGCCTGCGCGCGCGTTTAGACCCGTCGTCTTCTCGCGGACGGCGGTTAAACCCCTTTGGCTTCTCGCGGATGGGTCCGCGGGGGGACACGGGGGCCTCGCTGGCGCGTTTGCGCGAGCTAAGAAGCGGGTTCAACGCGAATCAACTAAAGGAGGCTTCCGAGAGATGGTCGAGGTGTCGGGACAGCGCTGTGAATGATGAACGCGAGCACGCGACGATGGCGCGCGCGCTTGAGGTTCTCGCGTCAAGAGCCGCCGAGGGCGTGCGCGCGAAAGGTGCCCCTTCCAGAGGAGGTCCAGTCCGAAGCGAGGTCGCGGCTGTGTTACGAGCTGGGGGGACGTCCGATGCCATCGCTGCGATCGTGGCCTCGACCAACACGTCCACTGCTCGAGTGGCATGTAAATCTCTGGATATCTTATTAAGCATCGTCTCCGCGGCGAGCGCGACAAAACCGAGTGCACCGTTAATCTCTGCGCTTGCGAATAGGGTCGCGCACGACGAAACAACTGCGGACGCCACCACCGCGCTCGCAGCGGCACAAGCCTTGAGAAAGTTAACGTCATCGCCCTTAACGCTCGACGACAAGGCGGTGTTTCAAGCCGTACGCGCCTCGAACGTTTGCCAAAACTTTGCCAAGCGTCTCGCGAGGTTCGCGTTTCAACCCACACCGAGGTACGCGCAACCTATCGATGTTATCGCGCCCGCGGTGATCGCGTTGGCAGCCTTCGCACCAAGAGTGGAGCTTTGGGATTTCCTCGACGCGAACACACCGAACGAAACAACAAGCGCGATTCTCGCGCAGGCGCTCGCCTGGACGGCGGAGCAGCTCGCTCGCGAACGGCGATTCGACGCCGCCGCAGCTGCGCTGGACGCAGCGGCTACATTAGCAGCGACGCGATGTACGTTTCGCGTTGCGCTGTGTCGTCCCGAAAGCGGCATGGCGCACGCATGTGGTGCGTGCGTCCGAGGCGTTGGGTTCAGGGAAGCAGACGCCGCTCCGTGTGCGGCGACGACGTCGGCGGCGGCAGCGTTTCGCGCACTCGCTGCGACTGCGCCGGACCTCCCCGCGCCCGACTCTGAGGACTGGAAACCGACCATCGAGGCTCTTGTGCGTGGCGTCGCAGCGCACGCCGAGTCCGTGCGCGCGAGCACGGGCGAGAATGCCGACGCCCTAGCGAGGCGTGCCGCGGCGACCATAGCGACCGTCGCGACGGCGGCGCTTCTTCGTCCAAAGCGCTGGGTTTACGGCGCGCCTTCGCTGCCGCCACCGCCATGGAGGGCTGTGTTGCTCAGCACAGATATCGTGCGCGCACTTTGCGAAACCACAACCGCGTGGGCGGACGCGGGGGTTGCGAATCGAGGACTCACGAGCGTCGCACAACCGGGGTCAAACAATCGTTTTGGTCCCGCGCACGCTTGGTCCGCGGTTGAGCGTTTAGTAATTCCAGGCGAAACACCTCACGTTGGGGCGGAAGATGCTGCTACGCTAACGCACGCGGCGCTTGCCACAGTCGCGCTCGTAGCGCCTCCCTCGACCCGGCGCGAAGAGGTGGTGTCCTCAGTTATCACTGCACCCTCTGAAAGGCGTTCGCGAGGCGCTCCGTCACCTTTAGTGGCCGGCGCCGGCGCCGGCGCGCGCGACTCCGTGGCTGAAGCGGCTGCGGCGGCTGCGGGCCGCGCGCTATGCGCACTGCTGGAGTGCGACGCGACGCGTGCAGTCGCAGCGCTCGCGCTGGACGAGACGCGAGATTTGCTCGGCGGCGACGAGTGGACGCGGTGCGTGGGGAGGCACCTTTCGCTGGGAGTCGGCGCGACGCCGGCCAAGGCGTGCCTCGCGGCGGCGCTGGCGCGTTTGCCAAACGGTCGGGGCGCGCTTGTTGAATCAGGCGCTGTGACCCGAGTTGCGGCTACGCTGGTGGATGTCGTGTCTGCCGCGGCCGCCGCGGCTACCTCCAGGCGCGCGGAGGTGCTCGGTGAACCCGACAGCGCTGTGGACGAGTACGAGACTCTCGACAAAGCACACGACGGACGCTTCGACATCCTGGCCGGATTCGTGGACGACGGCAAAAATTTGTTCGCGCCGTTTCGTTGGCGCACGGGGGACGCCCCGCTCGTCGCCGCGTCCCTCCGAGCCCTCGTTGAACTCGTCTCGCCCCGAGTGGAGAATGACGCGCATGAGAAGAGCGTGACTTCTTCATCGTCTCGTCTTGAAACAGCCAACGCGTCGCTTCCCGCTGCGCTACACTCCACGCTCGCGGCGTTGGCCTCTGAGGAGGGCGCCGCGAGCCTTGGCGGTGACGCTTCCGACGAAATTCGGTGCTGGTCACTTCTCGCGTGTCGCTGCGTCGGCGCTGACCCTGGTGTCGGCGGCGTAGGAGGCGCGGCGAGGGTCGCCGCCGCGCTTTTAGAGGCGCTTCCCGACACGTTCACTGACAGCGGTGAAGGCAACGACGTCGACGAAACCGCTGTGCTCTCTGCCTCGCCAATAGCGCCCCCCGACGTGTGCTTCGTCCTCGCCGACGGCACGCGCCAGCCCGCGCACGCCGTTGTTCTATCTGCCCGGTGTCCCGCGCTTCTCGGGGCGTATGATAATGTTCGTATGGAATCTCCCGGCTTACGGCCTGTGAAGCTCGGCGCGAGTGTCACGTGTCACGCGCTGTGCACCATACTGAAATGGGCGTACTCTGGAAATATACTTCTCGAGACACATTCAACATTAGACCCTCCCGATAATTTGTCGCTGGTCAAACTCGCGGCGAAGTGCGGCACTTATGAGCTCGTGAGCCTGGTGAAAGAAAAGCGTCCGAAACCGGGAGCATACGTCACGAGTTTAACGGAGAGTCTTCGCGAGGCGTTGAGGGAAGGGAGGTTCGCGGACATAGAGGCAGACGTCGCGGAGGGACCGGATGCGATTCTTCATGAAATGCAATCCGTAGACCTCTCCGATGAACAAAAGTCCTCTCGAAAACCTCTCGCGCACCGTGTTATCCTATGCGCGCGCGTCCCGTACTTCCGCGCGGCGCTTGACGTACGACACGGCTTCACGGAGAGCGAACGGTTAAATGAAACTTTGATAAAAGCGCTTCGGTTCCCGGTTTCGTGCAAAGAGTCCCTGGCTTGTCTCTTGGAAACTCTGTACACGGGTGGATTTGATAGATTGGATATTAATATATCGAATACATCGATAACCACGCTTGTTGACCTCGCCGCCGGGCTGGAGTACTTGATGCTTCCTGAGGAAGCGCAGGTGTGCGCTTCGAGGGTGGTGCATTTAGCGGGGGGGGCGGATTGGCGGGAAAAGATGGGAGGCGTGTCTGGCGCTCTCCAGGCGCTTCAAGTCGCGGCGAACAAAAGGCGGTGGACGGAACTCAAAGCGCTTCTCGGGACCGTCGCGGAGGCGTACAATGAAGCGACCGAGGCAGGGACGTTGTGGGACGCGATACACCCCGAGCTGAGGGAAGCCATGAGGCGCACGCACGTGCAACGCACGCGCGCCAGGGCGTAAACACGTGGAGTAAATAGGATAGGATACATGTAGGACAATATATTTAGCTATTTATCGCGCGCTGAGGCATACACGCCGCACAGTTGCGTTTCACCTTGCCGTGGGGGCAGCCGAAGCACTCCACGCAGTTACTTTTCAGCTTGCCGTGGGGGCACGGGTTGCACTCCACGCACTTCTTTTTCCGCTTGCCGAGGGGGCACGGGTTGCACTCCACGCACTTCTTTATCAGCTTGCCGTGGGGGCACGGGTTGCACTCCTTGCAGCTCTTTTTCGGCCTACCGTGAGGGTAGGGCTTGCACAACGCGCAGCTGCCTTTCAGCTTGCAATGGGGACAGGGGTTGCACTCTGCACAGTTGCCTTTCAGCTTGCCGTGAGGGCAGGGGGTGCAAACTGCGCTTCTATTTTTCACCTTGCCGTGGGGGCAGCCGAAGCACTCCACGCAGTTGCTTTTCTGCCTCCCGTGCGCGCACCGTTTCTCGCACATAGCGCAACACGTAAGTCCCCTCCGCGCAAACCCCGGGCGGCTCTCATGTCATCGCCACGCGCCGTGGGTTGTGAGACCAACCGGGAAATCAGATTTGATGTTACTTTTCCAACAAAACTAGATTGACATCCAGGGCGATAACGCTCTCACTGCCCCGGGCGCGCGTCTTGAGATGCGTCGCGCGATGGCGCACTTCGCGGCGCGGCGTGGATACGCCGCCCGGCCCAAGGTGCCTGGGCCGGGCACGCCCGCTCCTCCCGGCGGATTCAAGCACCCCGCTCTGCCCGAAAGCTTGGCAGGCACGGCGCGGGTCGTGGCTGTGGCGTCGGGAAAGGGCGGTGTGGGCAAGTCCACCACCGCGGTGAACCTGGCGTGCGCCTCGGCGTCGGTGCTGGGCTTGCGCGTGGGCTTACTCGATGCGGATGTGCACGGCCCGAGCATACCCACGCTGATGAACCTCAAGGACACGGGCCCCCCGATGGTAGACCCTGCAAGCGGCTCGATGATCCCAATAGAAAACCACGGCGTCAAGTGCATGAGCATGGGCTTTTTGATCCCCGAGGGCGGCGCGGCGGTGTGGCGCGGCCCGATGGTGATGGGCGCGATCGGCAAGATGATTCGAGACACCCACTGGGGCAAGCTGGATGTGCTGTTCATTGACATGCCCCCCGGCTCGGGGGATGCGCACATATCGGTTTCGCAACAAGTTCCGTTGTCGGGCGCCGTCGTTGTTTCGACGCCGAACGAACTCGCGTTAGCCGACGTTCGCCGTGGGATAGACGCGTACCAAAAAGTTAACGCGCCCATTATAGGGCTCGTGGAGAATATGGCGTACTTCGAGGTTGAGGGTGGTAGTGATACGGGTGATAATTCTTCAGGTGAAAAGGCATCCAAGCGTCACTACATCTTCGGCGAGGGCGGCGTGCGAAAGATCGCGCAATCCACGGGCGTCGAGCTCCTAGGAGAGGTCCCGCTGGATCCAAACGTGGTTGTCGCTTCGGACAAGGGGGCGCCGATCGTTCAATCGTCGCCTGAAAGCGCAGCGGCCAAGGCGTACGTAGCGATGGCGAAACGAATCATGGAAAAAGCGCAAAAGATTGAGAAGTAGCAATAGGAATAGTCATACGAGTAATCGTCGAAAAAATACTAGTAATCGTCTCATTCATATTCATAAACAGGTATGTACTAAAGCTCTTCGTTGTCAAAGTCCCCTAGCGGCTCGAAGTACCCCGCGGGCGCCGGGTTTCGCCTGCCGAGCATCTCGTCGACTTTTATTTGCACCTGGTCCAGCACGTTTCGCACGCCCTCTGGGAAGTACTGCCCTAAGTCGAAACGGCCGTAACTCCAGATGAACGCCGCAAGCGCGGCGAACAATGAAAGAATCACCAGAAACGCTTTGGTAGCGCTCCCCATGGCGCTCTCTTCATCCTCCTTTTCGCTCTTCTTATCCGACCCGGGGGGGGCAACCTTGAAGCTCCCCACGCCTAATGCGGCGCGGTCGCCGGTGCACGACGTACCGACGATCATCCGCTTGTTGCTGTTCGGGTACTGCTGCCCCACCAGCGCGGGGCACTTATCTAGCTCCACGTTCGGCATGCGGTCGCACTCGCCGAACTCCACTAAACGCTCGGCGCCGTACTGGCACTCCACGTCGTACGCGTCGCATGTACACGTCGTGGTGGTGGTTTTTGTTTTCTCGTAATCGTTGTCGTTGAGGCAGCACGAATCGCGTTTCCGTCGCTCCATGGTGTACTTCTTACCCAAAATGCACCCGTCGCCGTCCCCAGGCACGCGTGGGTTCCAGATCTCGTAGTCGTTAAACGCGTCGCACCTGGGGAACTCAAAAGCGTTATTTTTAGAGTCTTTCAATTTGGAAAAGTCAACCGTGTAAATCACGCCGTCGGGGTCGCCATCGCCTGAGGAGTCTAACGTGTCGGTGCCGTGAACTAAAAACACGAGCCCGTCCCCTAGCGGATCGACCCGGATGTTGTGCACGTTCATCTCTCGCGCGAGGCCTAAATCAGTCCACGTTTCGCCTTCGTCTTTGCTGAACACCAATTTACTCGCGGGACCGAGGCTTGACATCCGCGCCGCGACGATCAAACCGCCTTTGTTGCCAAACTCGTAGATGTGCGGTCCTTTTAGGATTTCGTTCCAGGACGCGCCGCTGTCACGGGATAAAAATGTGTTCACCTTAGCGGGGTCGAACGAAAGCGCGTTGCCCACGTTGCCCGTGGCGATGATCACGCCTGGTGCTGATTTCTGGGAATAAACAGACCCCAAGCGCGTTTCCCACGTCCCGACGTCCCACGAGGACGAGCCGTGCAGGTGCAACTCGCACACGCCGTTGCATGTAATGCCCTTGTTTTCGCTATCCACGGTGGGTGGTGTTAATTGTTGCCACGCCCCGCCGTTGTTGTACGTCACCCTTGTTTGCACAAACTCCGTGGGGTCACCGAGCGCGCCAGCGGCGACTTGGTTGGCGAAGTAAACGCCGGGGATGCCCTCGACGTTGATAAAGTCGACGGCGCCTCCGAGGTACAGCGTGCGGCGCATGGAAAGCGAGTACAACTGACCTGATGCATCGGATGAATAGATGTTCCCAATAGGCGCCACCCGGGCGATCTCGTCCTCCTCGTCGTGGTCCACGACGATGAAATCGGGGCCAGGGACGTCTTCGTCAAAGTCGAAAATCGTGTACCCGTTTTGGTCCATCGATACTGGGAAACACGCTTGCACGAAATTCTTGCCCCCGTCGATGGAAAGTTGCAGAGCTACTTGGCCACCTTCAAACATGGCCTTTTCGTCCGCAGACGCACCATGGTACGCCTCGCAATCTGCGTTCTTCGCGACGTACACGTCCTTCCCGCCCAAGACCTGAAACACGTTCCCGCATCGCATTAACTTTTCGTGCGGCGAGGCGAATAGATCTGTGGAATGAACGAAGTGCACGTTGTAGTCCCACGAGTACCCGGTGTGTTGCTTCAGATGGTCTAAATCTTCGTACACGGTGGCCATGATCCCCGGGGGGGCGTCATGACTCTGCCCAGGCGCCCAGTCGAAATCCACGAACGAAACGACTCGGCGTTGCGACTTGTCGGTTAAATTTTCCCAGGATTTTCCAAAGTCGGGGGAGTAGAAAAGGTCATGCCCGCACGAGCCGTCACTCGTCACGAAATCGCGGTCGTCGCACGATTTGCGGGTCACTCTGACTAGTAACCGCTCGGGGTTCTCGGGGTTCATCCGGAATGAGCTTTCAATGTGACCGCCGGCTATAGTGCTCGGTGATTTGAAACACTCCTTGCCTTCATCTTCCAAACCGCACGGCTGAATCCACGTATCCCCAAGATCCTTGCTCGCCCAGTGGTACTTCGAGGTACACCGCTGGTACCCGGAGGGTTCTTGTTCCAGTTGACAGCCCTGGAGGATGATGTATGAGGACCTTGCGTGGCCTGACGAGTACTCGGGCTGGTACAAAATACGCGCCACGTCGATATCGCTGCCCGAGCCTTTTAAATTCGGATTGACCAAAGTAAACGAAGCACCGTTCGTGTTTGACGAATACACCTTGCCCTTCTCGGTCAAAACGAAAAGCTTGGTCTGTTAGGGTTTTTTAGGGTTGGGTTTAGGGTTTAGGGTTGTTTGGAACACCACATGGTCAGTTACGAGTGCACATAGGACGCACACACAACGTGAAACGAGTTGAAAGATTGATTTCTCAGAACTCAATCGATTGACGTGTCCCTTTTCTTTATCCCAATCTCGTACCTTGCCGCTTTGCGTGGTGATCCACTCCACTTCGTACGGATCCGTGCCGAGGCCGGTTTGCTGAGGGAAACGAACGATGGAGGGGGGAAAGGGGGTCAGTTTGTGCAAAAGCGTGCGGCGTGCGATCGTGGTGCGCTGCGGGTCCTTTGGTGGTCCCTTCGAGAATCTGAGTGTTCCGCAAGGGCGACGTTTCGCGCGTGTTCTTTTTGCACGCACCGACGGCTGCAGAGCTTTGAACGTCTGAGAAGTGGCGCACGCCGCGTCGGCGCACAGCACCGACACGAGCGTGAGCACCGCGAAGAGACAAACGAAGCGTCGCATCGTGGTCGTCATACCGCGCCGCTCGAAGTGATAAGGCCCTCGGCCAAAATCCCTTCATGAAGGCTAAAATTTTACCGACTCTTCGTGCTTTTCAAGTTTCGCCGCAGATCTGAGCGACTCCTCGGGCCTCACAACCTCTCACAACTTCACGCGTGAAGAAGCACCACCCCGCGTGCTACCGTGCCACGTGCTCATCCCTCGCCCGTCGCGACTGGGTAGACACACCGCGTACCGTCACACCGACGTGGATCTGTTTACGTTCCAAACGTAGAGTCAAACTCACTTTGAGTTCAGACATCCAACCAGACAACCGCCCTACGACACAACCACAGCACCATGGCTGATCAATCCGACGCGATGAAGCAGTTCAACGAACTTCAGGTATGTTGAGAGTATTAGAGTGAACATTCCTACCGGTATCCCAGCAGGTTCACGACCCCATCGGGGATTGATCTACCTCAACACGTTTGAAACAAAGTGCCCACCGACTGGTTTTCGAAAAGAGACTGACAAGAAAATTCCTCCAAAAAACAATCCCGCAGAACAAGTTCGTTGAGACGACGCAGAAGGCGAAGCACTTGACGCAGACGATCATGCAGCGCGAGCAGGACATCCGAAGAAGTGCGTTGACAGGTACCGAGATGTCCGGCCTTCCCGAGGACGTGGGGTGTTACAAAGGCTTGGGCCGGAGCTTCGTCAAGGAACCGAAAGATACGATAATGACAACTTTGGAAAACACGGTCAAGGCGGCGACGACCGAGATTGAATCCTGCAAGCAGCAGAAGGAGTACCTCACGAAAACGCTGTCGGAAACGGAAGCCAACATCAAAGAACTGTTACAGGGCAACGAAGCGCTGTCCCGGGAACTGCTGCAGAACGGGTACAGGTGAATGGGGAGGTGGGATGAGAATAATCTCGATTAATGATTATTCATTTAAGTGAGGAATTTCTTTTCATTTTATAACAATGAAGTCGTTCAACTCTTTGTTAACATTACTATCTCTCACTGGAGTTACTAAGCTCCTCAATACGCTTTTAATCATTCCTTACGCCGTGGCCAGGGTGTACGCGCCGACCAGGATCAAGGTGGTCATCAGGATTTCGGGCTCGTAGTGCTTGGGGTAGATGACGGGCAAGCCTTTGTCGAGCAACCCGAACTTGGCGTTGTAGGGATACAGCGTGGCGATGCCCGCGGTGGCAACCAGGGAGATCTGCGCCGCGAGCGTAGCGTCGAAGTCAATCAGCTTGTACAGGGTGAAGCACAGGGAGAAGACGGAGACGGAGAAGCCTCGCACCCAGAACCTGAGGATGGGGGTGGCCGGCACTTTGAAAAACTGCGTGGTCATCTTGTCGGGGGTCAACAGCATTTGAAGGCCGTACACGCCGAAGATGACGCAAAACGCAGTGGTGTACTGCGACGCGGAAACGAGACCCATGTTGGTTGGGAGGTAAGGTAAGGTGTGGGCGAAGGAGCGCGCGCGGTGTGGAATGAATCGCGTTATGCATTCAATGCTTTGTCGGTCAATTTAAGTTTTCGCGCCTTTTGGTTGATTGAGTTCGTGCCTCGAAAAATCCCTCCCGAGTCGACAAAAACGTCTAGTCTATAACTCCTCACACGCACGTCCTTGCGTGCTGACAGACAGTCAGAGGAAACAGGAAACGCCACGTCAGCTTTTTGTCTATGGATATTCAATCTCACGTTGTGGATAGAGTGCGGATGGAGCAAAGAGTCGGAGGAAATTAACCTAGTTTTCCGCATGTTTGACTCGTCATTTCATGGGTTATAAAAAACGATTTGGGTTGCCGACTCGACAAATCCCATTGGATGTGTCAATCCAGTCTGTCCTGCTTTGTCCGTTTATAACTCATCGGTGCCGAGGTCTGCAGCGACGGGATAGGGTTGTTTCCAGCGGATTGTGAAAATTCTTAATCGCGAGCGTCGTCTTCGTCCGTGCCATTATCACCGCACGCCCCTCTTCGCATTCACGAAGAAAACCGGCACCATGCAGGCTGCCATGACCATGAACACCCTCGGCCTCGCCGCCGCCGCGCGCCCCGCCGCGCGCGTCTCCGCCAAGAAGGCTTCCGTCTTTGGCGCCCCCGTTGTTGGCAAGTCCACCGTTTTCGCGACCCGCAAGACCGTCGCGCCTCACGGCGTGCGCGTCATGGCCTCCGCGGAGCCCATCATGGAACCCCCTTTCAAGGGTATCAAGGATGACATCGCTGCGCGTGCCCCCCTGTACATCGACGACTTCAAGCAAGGCATCTCCGGCAAGTCCCTGGTACGTACAGCGATCCCATTAGAATCGTTTGAATGATTAAACTCAAAAACGAGCGTCGCGTGCGACCGGTTTTCGACGCGCGATCGAGGCGAGCGCGGTTGGAACTGTTGCCCACGAACGATCGCATCCGATCGATTGACACGTGAAGCGTCATTCCGTTCTTTAGGAAGACGTTTCGCGACTAAACCGCGCCTCCACAACCGCGAACGTCCACTCCCCCGACCGGTTTTCAAACGGGATGTGCCACGTGTATTTCCTGAGTTGTACACCCTGGTTGTTTTCTTGGCCCCGAAGAGTTCCCAATCCGGGTTTGGGTTGGTGTTTTTTGAAGGTGCCCAGTGATGAGATGCTTCGAAGCGCGACGTCGTGCTTTTTTGAACCTGTCCGCTGACTTTCAGCCCTCTCCCTTCCACCCCTCCCTTCTTCCACAGGCTTCGGTGTTCTTCCTTTTCTTCGCCGCCCTGGCGCCCGCCATCGCGTTCGGGGCCGTGCTGACGTCCGCCACGGCGGGCATGCTCGGCGCCACCGAGGCCATCCTCGCCACCGCCATCGGCGGCGTCGCGTACTCCGTGTTGTGCGGCCAGCCCATGTCCATCCTCGCGTCCACCGGCTCCGTCGTCACTTACACCGCGATTCTTTACCAGACCTGCGTCGCGCAAGGCCTCCCCTTCTTCGGCACCTACGCCTGGACCGGGATCTGGACGTCCATCATCCTGATGTTCGTCGCCGTGACCTCATCCTCCAACCTCGTCAGATTCTTCACCAAGTTCACGGATGAAACCTTCGCCGCGCTTGTGGCTATCATCTTCTGCGTCGAGTCTGCCAAGAAGATCATCATGATGTTCTTCAACTCCAACATCTCCTCCACCCTCGCGATGGGCTCCGCCATGGTCGCCGTCGTTACCCTCGGCGCGGCGCTCGCCATCAACAACTTCAAGAGCACGCCCTACGGCCCCCAAGGCGTGCGCACCGCGATCGGCGACTTCGCGCCCACCATCGCCGTCGGTGTCGGTGTGTATTTCGCCTCGTTCCTCGCGTCGAACTATGGGTTCTCCTTCGAAGCGTTGTCCCTGCCCGACTCCCTCGCGCCCACCGCCAACAGGCCCTGGATCGCCGATCTCGCTGCCGTGCCCAACAACATCAAGCTCATGACCATGGCCGCCGCGCCCGCGTGCGCGATCCTCCTGTACATGGACCAGAACATCACCACGCGTCTCGTGAACAACTCCGCTGGTTTGAAGAAGCCCGGAGCCTACCACCTCGACATGTTCTGGCTCTCCCTGATCACCGCCCTGACCTCCATCTGCGGCCTTCCCTGGATCTGCGCCTCCACCGTGCACTCCATCACGCATGTCAAGTCCCTGACCGACACCGCCAAGGATGCCGCCACCGGCCGCGAAGTCGTCACCGGCGTGACTGAAACCCGCTGGACACCTTTGATGCTCAACCTCCTGATCGGTTTCTCCATCGTGTCCCTGAAGCCCGTCCTCGTGCAGATCCCCATGTGCGTCCTCTCCGGCTTGTTCTTCTACCTTGGACTCGCTGCCATGCGCGGCAACGAGTTCCTTGAGCGCGTCTCCATGTGCCTCATCACAGACAAGGAAGAGATGCCCAAAACGCACCCCCTGGTGCAAGGCGGCGTCGACCTTGGCGTCCTGAAGAAGTTCACGTACATGCAGATCATCTGCCTCGGCATCATGTGGTGGGTCAAGGGCTCCCCCGCCGCGATGCTGTTCCCCATCCTCATCGCCGCGCTCGGACCCGTGCGCATCGTCGCCGGCAAGGCTGGCTGGTTCTCGCAGGACGAGCTCAACCTGCTCGACGAGCAGGTCGAGACCGACCCCGGGTACGTCAAGGCCTAATCGCCTAATCACCTATCGAAAAATTAAAAAGTCGTAAGGTATACTGTCGGACGGGTGGCAACGCGTCGAGGACTAATTGCCCATAGGGGATACAGACACGGA
>MDSY01078483.1_pt1 | contig 23057 bp, 18 predicted proteins | sample 811131 | NCBI WGS metagenome assembly MDSY01 (sample SAMN05326643, study PRJNA326480) | marine metagenome | isolation source: seawater | place: Atlantic Ocean: South West | collected 2010 | reverse complement strand
GCGGTCGAGGAAACGCGACGTGGACGATGCGCGCTGGTGCGAGCGTGTCGTCGGTCTGCGCGAAACAGAGTTGGGCCGGCGGTGTCGAGGATTCTTCGTCGACGCCGACAAGCCACCACGTGGATCAACCGGAAGATCGTGTACCTTCTAGTCGATCTCTCTAGGACTCATGAAATGGTGGGTTAAACTGTAAGAACGAGGGTGACGAGTCATTAACTAAATATATGTGGGCCGGACGGGCAGGACGCTCCTAGTTCATTTCCTTTTTATTTTTCTTCGAGTCCAACTTCCGGCTCGGGCCTTTGCCATAAAGCCCTCTCGAACCGTCGTCGTGCACAGGTCGTTCGCGCGTGCTGACGACGCGATGCCCCACGTCGCTGTGGCACCCGCGTGCACGCCGATGGTGCCGTCGCGATTCCCTTGCCGGCGACGCAGCGGTGCACCCACAGGAGATGCGCGATGCTCGACCTCCGGGTCGCGAACCTCCGATTCCGTTAAGAAATCCCATCGCCGGTGGCGCCTCATACCCAGCGCCTCGGGTAGCTCCACCAGCTCTCCTACTGAGCGCAAGATTTTCAACGACGCCGAGGACCGCGTCATCCGTTTAGCCACCACCCTGAACGCGTACGAGCACGTCGCGTTCACGTCGCGGAGCACGAACATGGGCACGTACGTGTACGAGCAACTGTCCCAAATCCCAGAACAGTACCGAGGTCTGCTGATTGATGAATTGACCGACAGAGGCTTGACGAACTGCTGGTTCATCGCGGGCTTGCTGTATAAAATCAAACTCGTGGAACGTGAAACTCAAGGGCCGCTGGACATCTCGAACGACCTAGAAGCGTACCAGGAACGCATGGAGGTGCTTCAAGAGATGATGCAGGAAGAGGGGTACGTGGCGAGCGTGGAAAGAGATTTAGAATCGAGCGACGACGACGCGTACGAAATCGACGACGGCGTCGTCATTTCCAAATCAGAACGAAAGCGCGTCGCCCTGGCTGCCGCCACCTCCGGTGTCCAGGTATTCGAAGGCAGGGCCGCGAACATCCCAGGCGGTCCGTTCATTAACCGGTTTCAAAAGGTGTTTTACCCAGCGCCTTTGGATAAAACAGGCGGCACGTGGCACGGGCGCGTGTTGTTAAAAAAGCCAAAGTTAATCGAACAGTACCTGCCGTTGTATTTCAAAACCAACGACACTTTAGAAAGATTCTTAAAGGTACCAGCGACGCAAGAGGATTGCGACCTGCTGCTTGACTACACCAACCCGCCGTACTTGGAGAGTGACATGCCGGTTGCTATGGAGTATCCTAGTAGAACTACAGCTGGCGTATCAAAAGCGTTTGTATGTCCTTCTGGCGATCCCATCAACACAAAAACGTGGTGGCCGATTCCTAAATTTCCAATCCCGCCGTTCGACACGCTGGTTGATTATTTGAGACCACTAGGGCCTGGGGTATATGTTGGGAAAGGATGGCGTGGGGAAGGCGCAGGCGATGAGTTCCTCACCTTCATTCTGTTCCGGCGCGTAGACGTGCGGGAGGGGGACTTGGAGGAGGACTAGATTATTGTAGCGTGAAAATCTTATTTTTTTGTTAACGTTCGTAGGGTGCCGTTATTTTCTCGGATGGACACGCCCCTGTCTCACTTCGCCCGCGCAGCGACCGCTACTAGGGCGGTCGCGCGGAGGTGCGCATGACCTTACGCGGCATATCCCTGCATTTCTTGTGTTTCGTGGTTCTCAGTTTACACATTCAAAGGGTTTCCCCCGCGTTCGCTGACGATCGCGAGTCTTCGTTCGGTGATTCAACCGACGACGATCGCGATGTGTGGGGTACCGTGGTTGATACGCCCTGCTCCCCAAAAGCACCCTGTATCCACCTCATCCCGCACACGCACTTGGACCCTGGGTGGCGTGATACGTTCGAGGGGTACCACCGGGTGTTTTCGTCACGGATTCACTCCTCGGTGGTGACACAGCTGGCCAAGGACTCTCGCAAACGATTCACGTTCGCGGATGTTTCGTTTCTGGTCCGATGGCTGGAGGAATCTGGCGACGACGATACGCCGAAGAGCTGTGCGTATCAAAGTATTTTAGGTGAACAGAGTGATATAGATACAAACTACGACTCCGGAGTTCCAGATGCGCTGTGGCGAAGACCACGTCCTTATGATAATCCCGGTATGCACGACAGGAAACACTACGTACCGCCGAAAAAAGACAAATACGAAAAGTGCCCTGCGACGTACAATTTGTTGACACGTCGCTTGCTTTCGGAAAACAGGGTAGATATCGTGGGTGGCGGGTGGGTATCGCACGATGAAGCGGTAACGCCCGTGGATTTAGCCGCAGCGCAGTACGAAGAGGGTTTACGGGCGCTGGAGGAGCTGTTTGGAGTGGACAACGAAGGATATTATGAGGAGGAAAGGTCAACAAAAAACTCTGTCCAAAAAACTAAAACTAAGAATAAAGTCAACGTGGTGTGGCAGATCGATCCCTTCGGCCACGCATCCGCCACCCCCACACTGTTAACGCACATGGGGTTCGACACCGTGGTGTTGAACCGCGTGCCTTTTAATGTCAGGAACAGCCTGATTCGTGACAACGGAAGAGAGTTCACGTGGAGTAGCTCAGAGGAAGGGTTGGAAGGTGATGAGCAAGTATTTGGAGATGAACTATTTGACGAAAAAGAAAGTACGAGTATCGCTGCGCACTTACTTCGGCGTCATTACAACGTACCGAACGAGTTGGATTTTGATGGTAAACGAGGGTTAACTCCGAATCCAAAGGATCCAAACGACCGGGGGCTTGAAGGCGCAGTCGCAACTCTCATTGCAGAGGCCACTGCATCTATGCAAGGCGTAACGCACGGCCACGCGTTTATCTTGGTCGGGGACGATTTCCGGTGGACGGAATCTGAGAAAACGTTTGCGGCGTGGAGCGTTTTGTTGACTGAATTGTCGGACACGTCGGGTACTTTGGGTAATAAAATAAGCGACAAGACACTTTCGAGTCGTAAGCTTTTGCCAAAGGCCAAGAGCCCGGCGACGCACATGCGGTTCCGGTGGTCCACGCCTGGTGAGTACTTCGCGAGTACCAAGAGAAGTACGAGTCACGACTCGGGAAGTACTCGTGCTAAACCAGAAAATACTCGCGCGGAAAGTAAAAACGTTTACGGTTCCTTCTTCCCGTACGCCGACAGTTTCCCGTCCTCTGAAAACGCGTGGGTCGGGAGTTTCGTGGCTAGAAGGGGTTTGAAAAACGCGATTGTTGTGTCTTCTACCTATGCGATGGTGGCAAGCTCATTAATTTCAATCGTCGATTCAGTCGTAGGACCAAACAGTCTGGAAAAAATAGACCACGCGTACCAACTGGCGCGGAGTTCGCGACGCGACGCGTTTTTGGGGCTGCACCACGACGCCATCACCGGTACGTGTCCGAAACACGTCGCGGATGATTACTTTTCTCGGTCGGACCGGGCCGTGGCGAACGCACGAGGGTCGATACGCACCGCTGCGGAGGTTGCGTTGCGTTGCCACGAATCCGAAGAGAGTGTAAGGTTAATGAACGCGAATGACGAGACCGAGGAAACTAGAAGCACCAAACTAGAAACTCGAAACCCAAAACAAAACCATCGCGTTCCGATTTTACACGCACAAGGAGACGCACTCGCCGTGCACAACCCACGGGCTGGTTTCGTGGCGTACGCTGAGATCGAGGTGGAAATAGCACCAGGGTTAGTGGTGGTGGACGCGCGGAGGGATACCGTCCCGCTCCCGGCGCAAAGAAAGTTCGTCGACGAAGGGACGGACGGAAGTGAGCTTTTCACCGTCACAATCGTGGTACACGACGTGCCTTCCCTTGGTTTGATCACACTACGCGCCGTATATCCTTCCACCATTCAAATGGACACTGAAATCCTCCACGAAACGGTTCCCAAAACGGCAACGGATGTCGACGCTTCCTTCGACGAAAAAGGCGCGTGGGTCAAAGTTGAAAGTTCAAAAACAAAAAAAACATTCGCGCGACTCACCGCCGCCGCGATTGCGTTCCCGCGCGACGAGCACTTCGGGGACGGGCCTTATGTTTCGAGGTCCGCAACGGCGCACCTCGTGTCGACGTGGATTGGAATTGTACTCGGATTCAGTATAGGATACGTCGTCGTGGGAATTGCGAGCCGTTTCGTGAAACGGTCAAAGAGAACAAAAGATACAAGACAAAAAAGTCGTGAACCACTTTTCACGCGCGTCTTTACCGCCGCATCGTTTCGTCGGTGCTTGCGTGCGATGCGCGGTGGTCGCACTCGGTCACTGCCACTGGACACCGAAAAAAGCGCGCGTCGCGGTTTAAGGTTCGAGAACGTTGCGGTGGAGACAAACGAAACAAGCGACGTGTATGTTTCCGAGTTTGGTTTCTTGACCTACGCAAGCGTTGCTTTTGCGAGCGGGATGTTTTTTCCCCTCGCCGTTTGGTCACCCGTTCTCGTTTCCGACACGTCGTACCGCGCGCTCGTGGACGGCGGCGTCGCGTTTGGAATCACACGCATCGGGTTTCCCATAGGAGCTTTGTGTTTTCTCACAGCAAAGAGTGCTTCGCTTGACAAAAAGGCACGTACGAACCCGAAGTACGCGAAACGTAAAAGGCAATCCAAAAGCCGGTTCGCTCACCGCATAACCGGTTTTCTTGCGTTGGCGTCGTGCGCTTCGTTCGGCGCGGTGTCCGTTTCCTTCGTCGCACCTTGGAGGCACGCGCGTGAGTTGCGGTCACGAAGTGATTTTTCTCAAAGGTGCTATGGAGGCGCAGTGTACACTGAGTGCTCGAAAGTGTTTGGCGGTACCGGCGAAAACGACCCGCGCGCGAAGCTCATTGTTCGCAAGCGCGTCGCACCGCATGCGAGTCTTTCATTTCCGGAAATCGAGTGGGTCGCAACGGCGCCGCTTGACGCTGAAATCGTCACGCGGGTTTCTTGGAGCAGTGGTATATCTCATGAGACTAAAAGCCCACAAGCTCCAGATCGGTTGTCCTCAATTTCAATCGATACCGGCGTGGGTGAACTTTCACTGAAACCTCCCGGTTTATTTGCGGCGTTCACGGAAGGGTGGTCTACTGCGGTACGAACGAAACCGTCAGGGAAGTTCATTGAGTTTCAACACAGTGACGGTTCGGATTTCTCTTCTGGGATCGTGTTTCGGGATGCGTCCACTTCCGTGGCTTTCGTGGGCAAAAAAGCAATCCAGCTCGGTGTGCACCGCAACGCGCTTTCCGACGACGGCCACGGGTTGAGAAGTCACGCGCCGCCGAAAACCGATTTGTCAGACCCCGAACCCGGCGTGTTGGCGTTTCAACTGGTGGGTATGGGTATTCAGTCAGGTGACGATGAACACGCAGCTTTCACAACTTCATCGCTTCGGTTTCTAGCACATTCAGTAGCGCGTCCGCTCATCGCGGTTGCGATTCCGCAAAAGGAAAACTGCGCGCTGGAAACGTGGTCAGCGGTACCTTTGCAGTCAGAAATACGAAACACGTTTGTTGTTTTGTCAGTCGCCGCGTCGCCGCCTCCTGGGATCGAAAGGATCGAACGCTCTGCTGGTGAAAAACATCCAAACGCGTGTCCACTTTGGATGCGCGTGCAGAACCTGGGGCCGGGTGCGTTGACTGCTGCAGCTGTGGAAAACTTGGTCCAGGATCCGGTGGTGATGACGCCGGGGAAAACGAACAAAGGAGGGCTGGCGTACGCGAGGTGGGACAGGTCGTGCTAGTAGATTTTTTTATTATACGAGATACCGAAGAGAAACTATTTCAATCGCCTCCTTCCTCGTCGCCGATGCCGAAATAGCCGCGGATGGTGAACGGAACGGGTTCTTGCTTGACCTCGGGTTCGAGCTTGATCTCGGGCGAACTCTCGGGCTCGCGCTTGTTCGCTTCGAACTCGGCGGGCCCGCGCGTGCCGATTTGCACACCGCACAGTGCTGTTTCAGCTTCCCGTGGGGGCAAGGTTTGCACGCCACGCACATGTTTTTCACCTTCCCGTGAGGACAGGGGTTGCACGCCACGCAGTCGTAATTCCACGCAGTCGTAATTCCGCTTCCCGTGAGGGCATGGGTTGCACTTAACGCAGTTCTTTTTCACCCTGCCGTGAGGGCAGGGGTGACACACCGCGCAGAAGCGTCTCACCCTGCCGTGGGGGCAGGTGCACTCCACGCAGACGTTTTCCCGTTTGCCGTGAGGGCAGGGGGTGCACTCCACGCAGCTGTATTTCCACTTGCCGTGAGGGCAGGGGGTGCAAACAGCGCAGTTGCGTTTTTGCTTCCCGTGGGGGCAGGGCTTGCAGTCCACGCACCGGTGTTTCAGCTTGCCGTGAGGGCAGGGGTTGTAGTCCACGCAGTTGTACTTTCGCTTGCCATGCGGGCACCGCTTATGTCCGGCCATTTTTCACCTCCGCGCGCACTTATGTCTGCGTTCCGCGCGCCACGACGTGCGAAGACCGGAGTCGTAGCTTTGAGGGGACGTCCTAGAGAAAAGTTGTAGATTTTCACTCGAATCGGCGCCACGTCATCCAGTGTGAAACGAGATGTCGCTCTTTCGCACCTCCGTCACGACTACGGCACAGCTTTCCGCGCCCCGGTGGTGATGTTGGCGGCACGCGGCGCGTGCCGCCGAGCCTCCACTCGCTGGATCGTGGCGCTGGGCGGCACGCGCGACGCGGTGGCGGACGCTTCGGTGGTGGCCGTGCGTGTCGGCCGGTGCGGCCCCGACACACTTCATCCGCGATACGATCATCGACACCCACAAAGGCGATCCTTCGCCGCGCACTCCGCAGCGGTTGATACGCACACGCAGACGGAGCTGAATGACGTGATTGACGATGATAAATTCCCTGCCGTGGACCCGTTCTCCCTCGTGCGTTCCGAGTTGGCAGCGATCAGCGAGCGCATGCGCAGAGCAGTGACGAGCGACATCCCGGCGCTGAAAACCGCGGCGGAGTATTTCTTCCGCACGGGATCGGAGGGTAAGCGGGTACGGCCCACGGTGTTGTTGCTCATGGCCAGCGCGCTTGGCGAAGGTGATTTGAACAGCTCGGTGGACATGAACAGTGCAGGCCATACGGCTGACGATTTATTCACTCCAGACCACGCCCCCGCGCACGAAACCCCGAACAGCACGCGGCGACGACAACAGCGGTTAGCGGAAGTGACGGAGCTGATACACGTCGCGTCACTGCTTCACGACGACGTCATCGACGGCAGTGCGACGCGACGGGGGCTAAAGGCGCTGAATCTGGAGGTGGGGAACAAGCTGGCGATTCTGGCCGGGGATTTTTTGCTCGCTAGGAGTTCCGTCACCTTAGCCAGTCTTCGCAACGTGGAGGTGATTGAATTGCTATCGCGGGTATTGGAACACCTAGTCACGGGCGAAGTGATGCAGATGACCGCTAAGCCCGAGAGCTTGACGAGCTGGGAGCACTACACGCGAAAGACGTATTTGAAAACAGCGAGTTTGATCGCCAATAGTTCGAAAGCGGTTGCTATTCTAGGTGGGCATGAATCCGAAACGTCACAACTCGCGTACGACTACGGCAAGCACTTGGGATTGGCTTTTCAGTTTACGGACGACGTGTTGGATTTCACGGGTTCGAATTCGATTTTGGGAAAACCCACGCTTGGCGATTTGAACGAGGGTATCGCCACTGCGCCGGTGCTATTCGCTGCAGAGGAGTTTCCTGGGCTGCTGCCGTTAATTGGGCGGAGATTTAGGAACAGTGGAGATGTCGAACAGGCGGCGCAGTGGGTAAGAAATAGTAGCGGAGTGGAAAAAACAAAACAGCTCGCGAAACAACACGCGCTGTTCGCCATTCAAGCGGTGGACGCAATGCCTGTGGTTTCCAACAATCTGGACGAAAGCTCAAAAGAACAACAGCGGCAGTGCAGAAGAGCTTTGATGGAACTGGCGCGGGTAGCGGTGGAAAGGATAAAGTAATGTGATGACGTCTAATCGATTCATGTAACTTTCAAAAACCTCACATCTCCATCATCTCTGTATCTCGAAACGGTCGCTTCTCGCCCACTAACGGGTCTATAAGAACGTCCTCCTCTTGGGTTTCTTGGTTGTCTTGCGCGGTTGTGTTGTTCTCCAAAATCTCCGACGGTTCATCTTCCAGTGCCTTAGCAGTCTCTTCTTCTTTCAATCTCTCTTCGCGTTCCCGCCACCGTCGTTTCCGAAACGCAATCACAGTGTTGGCGTCGGGATCAGGACTCAGTTGGAGCGGAAGGTACCGCATATGGTTCTCGGATTCTGACGCATACGCTTCAAAAGTCTTTGGCAACACTCCACCGAATATATCCACCTCGACGGCTTCGTGGTCAATTTCCGTTTGAATAGCCGCTTCTTTCGCGGCTAATTCTTTCGCCGTGTTAGCCCGCGCCGTTTGTACTTTCAAACTCTCACACTTCTCCAGCGAAGTCTTCTTCGCCTCTGTCGCCGCCGCAGCCGCCGCGGCGCTCCGGTTGCCGCGAAGGGTTTCGATTAATTGCAACACCGCGGACTGGTCGATGACGCGCACAGGGGGCTCAACAAGCGCATCTTCTTTCCCTTCCAGCGGTTGCGCGGTATCGACCAGCGCGACAACCATCGCGGAGGCCTCTACCGTCGTCGGGTCGTTCGGTTCCGTTTTCGGGACGACTTCCATTCCTTCCGTCGCTTGACCTGTCGCAGTCTCGGACTCCGCCTTCGCCAGTGCCTCCGCCTCTGCTGCTTCTTTTTTCTCCATCGCCTCCAGTTCTTTCCGCACTTTCTCTTCCGTCTCGGTAACCCCCACCGCGGCTTCCACTGAAGCGCCCTTTGCCACTACCCTCGGCACGCCCAACGCTTTCGCGACCGACCCGCTCACGTCCCCCTCGTCCCGTGCCAACTTCAACTCCTCAGCGTCAAACTCATCCTCCCGCTCCACGTACTCCTCGTTGTCATCAAGCTCCACGAAGTTTGGTTCGAACGCTGACCACCTTTCGCTAAACGTGCTGCTCCACACGTACATCATGCCGTTGGCGCCTAACACGACGAACACGCTGCGGAGCGGGTGAGTAGCAATCTGAGCCACACCCTTGCTCGCTTCCGCTCCTACGGCTATCCTTTGAATTTTTCCACTCTCTCTGTCCCACACGTGCAGCTCATGCGCCCCTCCAGAACTCGCAGCCACGACAAACCTTCCATCGTGCGAAAACGATGCGCAACTCCACTGCCCCCGGGAGTGCTCGTTTTGGAACACCACGGCGGGGGTGAGAATACCGTTTTGACTTTCCTGTTCGTCTTTTTCGTTATTTTTGGCGTCAGTGTCGACGCCCTCTTCGTCCTCCTCGACGTCGAAGGCATTGTGCACAGTTCCGGGCGAATTCTTGCTCGAGATGTTGTTTGAGTCATTGATCAAAGCATCCTCGTCCACATTATAAGACGCGATCGTCCGGGAGTTACTGACCGCCAATAAATGGTTTCCACATTTACTCAACTCCAGGCGCTTAATAACCTGCGAATCCGGCACCTTACACGCCTGGACGATGTCGGCCGTTGCGGTCTCGACAACGGTGATGACACCTCGCGCGCCCGCTACGAACGCGTGTCGTCCTGAGTTTGAAAACACAGCATGCCCGGGAGACTGGTTGTTTGCGTTGCTTTCAACCGCATTCGCCCACCCGCTCGTGGGAATCCTGCACACCAACGACGGCACTTCCAGCGTTCCGGGCATTTGCGGCAGCGTCGTTCGCTTTCGTCCTCGGTTCAGCGCGAACGTCATCGGCGACTCATCGCTCGGCGCTACTAACGCTAAAGCATTACTGTTCGGACTCAACCGCGCGTCGTGCAGCGGCGCATCAAGCACTGCCCGGAACACCGTATCATTCTCCTCGACGTCCCACACCGTTACCGACCCGTCCGCGTACGCGGCGAGTAATCGCGTACCATTCGCGCTCCAGTTGACGCTCAACACCGCCCCGGGTCCGGAGTGTTCATGAGAAGTCGTAACGCTTCTTTCATCTACTAATTCCCGCGCCACTGCTCTTGTTTCGAAGTCCCAGATCTCGATCACACCAGAGGCGACACCTGCAGCTAATAATGTGCCGTACCGATTGAACGCAACGCACGTCGCGCGGCCGCGCTGTAGCGACTCCTCAATTACATCTAGTTGGGCAGAGCTCGTGGACGCATCTGATATGATTTTGGATTGGGATGAGGGAGAGGGTGGGAGAATGACGGGCAAGCATCAAGCATCGGCGAGGAACATCAAGCATCGGCGAGAGGAGCGGAAGCGGACAGTAGGGCGGGAGAGGGAGCAGGAGGTCAGCGCGCCGCGGGGAGGTGATGGAGAAGGCGCGCCCGAAAGGGGCGTCGGATTGAAGACACAATCGGCAGGGATGACGAGCGGTCGCGTCGTGGAGTAGTCGGGGTTGAACACGCATCCACGTCAAACGACGTGTACTACTCCATTCCGACTAGCGTCCGCATACGCACCTTCGAAAAACCGATCCATGTCGGCCGCCCGCGAGGCCGCCCGCCTCGCACTAAGAACCGCTCGCGGTCTTTTCACTTTTTTGAGTTGCAGCACAGCGACCGGGAAAAACCCTCTAACTCGAGTTTGCTCTCGTCTTTGCGTTCACTCGCCTGCCGCGCGTCGATCGAGCGTCGATCAGCGACGATGAGTTCGAAGTTCGGCGACATTTCCGGTGGCAGAGGCGGTCGGGGAAAGAAACGGAAATTACAGCAGCAACGACGCGCCGCGCGGGCACTCGCGATCGATCGCCCTGTTTTTCTACCCCAATCGACCGTGTACACGAGTTTGCTTGATTTCGAGCGGGACGTGGACCGGGTTTTAGCGCAGAAGAAGGCGGAGGTGAACGAGTCCTTGAAGCGCGTCGACCGGACGCAACGCACAATCCGAATATACGTCTACAACACGTTTAAACCCGAACGCACGGCGGGGGTTTCCCGGAGTAAAGACGGAGGCGAAAAAACAGAAACCGATCCTGGATCGTGGACTTTACACGTGCAGGGCAGGCTGTTGGGGGCTGGGGAGCCAGGTGATGTTTCAGGAGGTGCTGAGACCAGCAATGGAAACCCTAACCCTCAATACATCCCAAAGTTCGGAGCCTTCGTGGATGAGTTACACGTGACTTCGCCGGGTACGGGCAAACAGTCCGGTGGAGATGACGATGCAATCGATTGTCGATACGAGTCATCATTAGCGGATCCACTCGAACCCTCGCCCGATGGTTTCGAGCTGAAACGAGTAGGCAGTGTTGATCGACGAGTCCAAATCAAGCTATCGATCAACCACGGCGTCGATTTGTACAAAACCCACGACCTCCTATCAAAAACCCTGGGCGTCGAGATCATCTCGAAGCCGAAGCTGATCCGCCAGCTGTGGCGGTACGTCGAGGCGCACAAGCTGCATGCGATTGACGACCCCGCAGCGGTCACAGTCGACGAAACCCTGGGTCTATTACTCAAGGAATGCGGTGAGACAGTGTCGGAGAAAGCAAGTGATACGTCGTCCGACACGAAATCGATGTCCTTCGAAACCCTGGCAGAGGTGATCGTATCCAATCTACTCCAACCGGTCCCCCCGTTACAGATAGATTACGTTGTGCGCACGTCTGGTCGAAAAAACCCAACCCAACCCGACGTGTACGATGTGTTCGTCGAGGTTGCGAACGGGGGTGTTGAGGAGATGTACGGAGGGGGTGGATATGGGGGTGTTACGGGTATGCTTGATTCAAATACCTACATCGACGTGAATACCGGCCGGCGGTTGAATGGGCAAACGCCGCCCACGAAGAACCACCCGTTCGTGTTCTCCACGGTTCAAAGCGACGAGCTCGAGATTGAGAATTGTGTTTCGCGGATCGAAGCTGGCGTCAAAAAAATTACCGAACACGAACAACGGCGTGTTTTTCTGTTGGGGTTTGCTAATAATCCGGGTAGGTTTATTGACCACGTGGTGAAGACGCAGGCGCAGGATATGCCTGTGGTGAGACAAGACGGGTCGACCACTCGAAAAAGCGAACGAAAAACAGATCTGTACAAACAAGGCTGGGTCGACGAAGCGGTGACGCGGTACGTCAGCGGGAAGAAGTGATAGCAATTGATTTTTTTATAACACCATATCGCCGTGCTATACATCCACGTCGTTGATCACCAGAGAACCTTCTTGTAGCTGTGCATATCATGAACGCCACCCTGATGTGTTTGGAGATAGTAGTGTATTGGAGGGGAAGTCAGTATATTGTATAGGGCGTTTGAGAGAGGCGAGAGAGGACAGCAGGCGGGAGGAGCAGGAGGTGAAAAAACAAAAAAACGTACCTCCTTCTGCGCCGCTCCGGTTCGCGTCTCCATGCGCATGTCCCCCGCCTCCCTCAACTCAGTGGCGTGCGCGTTGCTCTTCGCGCCCATGTCCTGGAACCCTTGTTTCACGCCGTGAATCAGGTACGGAACCATCTTGCACACCGAGCCTTTGTCCTTCACCGTGCCTGAAACACCTTGGGCTACCTTCAAGTGCCCTGATTCAGACAAGTACCGCGTATCCGATCCCTTGGCCATCGCGTCCAGCGACCCCATTCCCCGGTACTTCTTCACACGCACGCCGTCTTCGTAGAAGTACTCCCCGGGCGCCTCGGTAGTGCCGGCGAACATCGAGCCGCACATCGCCGCGGAGGCTCCCAACGTCAAAGCCTTCACCACGTGCCCGCTGTTTTGGATGCCGCCGTCCGCGAGGATAGGCACGCCGAACTGCGCCGCCAGCCGCGCGCACTTGTACACCGCAGTGGCTTGCCCCCTGCCAACCGCGCACACTTCTTGTGTGGTGCAGATCGACCCGGATCCCATGCCGACGCGCAAGCCGTCCGCGCCCGCTTCCAACAACCTTTTAGCTTGCGCCTGGGTCACGACGTTCCCGCCGATCACCTCAACCCCCGGCACTTCCTTTTTCAGAAACTGAATCATCTCAATCTGGTACGTGGAGTCGCCTTGCGAGGAGTCAAGGATGATGGCATCCAGGCCTTCCGCGGCAAGCGCTTTCGCACGTGCTTTGTCCGCCTCGCGCGTGCCGACCGCGGCGCCACAGAAAAGACGGCCTTGCTTGTCTAGCGTGGGCGCGCCCGGAGGAGGTCTTAACATTTTGTCCTTGATCGACGAGCGGGTCATCAAACCGACGAGCTCGCCTTTGCCGTTGACAATCGGAAGCTTGCCCTTCTTTGACGAAAGGAGGGTTTGTTCCAGGGATTCGATATCGGTATCAGCGTTGCCGGTCAGTAAGTCTTTCACGGGAGTCATGACACTCGACACGGTGGTGGCTCGGTTGGAGATCAATTCCGAATCCCTCGAAGCGCACAGCCCGAGCAGCTTGCCGCCAATGTTCCCCGTGTCAGTCACAACAGCCGAGGTGAACCCACGTCTAGTGGCAAGCTCATCCATAAAAGAAAGCGGCGTCTCAGGTCCGCACACCTCGGGCCTAGTGACGTACCCCAACCTGTGAGCCTTTACCGCTTTCAAGTTCGCGATTTGCTCCTCGCCAGTCATGTTGTAGTGCAGAAACCCCGCGCCGCCCACGGACGCCATGGCGATGGCCATGTCCGCCTCGGTTACCGTGTCCATCGGTGAGCTCACAATAGGAGTGCGGATCGTGATGTTTTTAGTGAGCTTGGTGGTTAAATCCACAGCGTCCGCGGCGAAGTTAATGTGGCCGGGGTGGAAAATCACATCGTCGTACGTGTAGCACACGCCTGGGGTGGAAGGTGGGTGGGTGTCAGATGAGGTATTGGTGCGTCATTGAACGCGCGGAATAGTCACGGTATCGAATTTCAGGGTATAAGAGTGCACAACCGGTGTGGCGTCTTGACTGTTTACTCATACCGCGGAGCCCTTCCGCGTAGGCACTCGCGTTATTTAAACCAGATCGAGAGTCGGCGGGGGGTCATCACTACGCGTCTACAACGTACCTTGGCCGAAAAGCTCGACGGCGCTGAAGCCGTCGACGTCGTCCATAGTGATGCCGCTATCGGGTTTGGCGCGTTTGTTCGACATGATGGCGAAGCCGTGCGAGACGTGCGGCGAGTAGTGCAGCGCCGCCCTCCCCATCGCTTTTTCAGAGTTTTTGAAACAGGTGGAAGAAAGCTGCCCGATATTCCAGGTTAAAATGGGCCCATTTTCGCGCCTGGAATCTCGGGGCAGAGCGAACGTCTTCGCAAAACCCTACGAAGCTTTTAACCCGCCAACGACGCCCGGACTCTCCCTTTTACAGTCGCGCCTCCCCCCCATCAACGCAAGATGGCGGTCGGCAAGAACAAGCGCATGTCCAAGGGCAAGAAGGGAGGCAAGAAGAAGGCCCAAGACGTGTTCCTCAAGAAGGAGTGGTATGACATCAAGGCGCCCTCCATGTTCTCGGTGAAGCAAGTGGGCAAGACTCTTGTGACACGCTCCGCTGGTACCAAGGTACGGAACCGAGCCCCTGTTGCGTTGAACGAAACGATGTATCGCGTGCTTTCGACGTGTTTCGTGACATTGCAACATGGCATAAACGTCGCGCTGGGCGGAGAGCGTATCGGAACGCCTATGCGACGTCACGCCGCGCGTCTTCATCACGCGCCGACCGCTCCGCAGATTTATTTCCCCGCGACGCCATCACATCATCACGGATGGCGAACCCGCAGACCGGCCGCCGTGCCTCCTCACACGACCATTCGCTGACCTCCAATCCCCTTTCTATCCTTTAGATTGCTTCCGACGGTCTCAAGGGCCGCATCTTCGAAGCCTCCCTCGCGGACCTCAACGCGGTACGTACCCGATCCCGGAGCGATGATGGCGAGGACGAGTACTGTCATCAGTCTGAAACCCTACTGCTTGGAGATGTTTTTTCTGATTCCGCGCATCGCTTCAAGTGACAGCATTGACGATGCTGTCATCATGGATCATCGCACCTCGTACCACAAACGCTGACCCTTACTCTCCTTATTCCCCCCAATGAATTAACTAACACAGGATGAAGACCAAGCGTTCCGCAAGATGCTTTTGAAGTGCGAGGATGTGCAAGGTAAGAACGTGTTGACGAACTGGGCGGGTATGGACTTCACCACCGACAAGCTCCGTTCTCTCGTCCGCAAGTGGTTCTCGCTCATCGAAACCTTCGTTGACGTCAAAACGACCGATCAGTACACGCTGCGTGTCTTCTGCATCGGGTTCACCAAGCGCCGCATGGACCAGGCCAAGCGCACGTGCTACGCCCAGTCCGGCCAAATCCGCCAAATCAGAAAGAAGATGAACGAAGTCATCACCCGCGAGGTTTCCGTCTGCGACCTGAAGGAGAACGTGTTGAAGTTCATCCCCGAAGTCATCGGCAAGGAAATCGAGAAGGTGTGCGCCGGCATCTACCCCCTGCAAAACGTGTACATCCGCAAGGTCAAGATTCTCAAGTCGCCCAAATTCGACGTCACGAAGTTGATGGAGGTGCACGGCGATTACTCCGGCGAAGAGGTTGGCAAGAAGGTCGAACGCCCCGCGGAGGAGAAGAAGGAAGAGGCGTAAGGATATGGTTTGGAATGAAACCTTGTGGGTGTGAAGTGAGATACCTTGTGATTGAGTTCTTCTTCAAATAATTGAGTGAGTTCTTTCGTTCTTTCTTCAAATATCTGCTAAAAGTTTCATTACAAGTCAGACGACTGATCTAAATCAATGGTGCGCGGTGCTCCTCCCCCCCTTCAAGTGCTCATCCAGCCCGTGCTTCCCCCTGTCCTTCGATTGCAGTAAATCGACGATGATGTTCCCGGTCCGCTTGGTTTTTTTCATCAAACCGTCGCCGTGACTCGCGGTGCCGCCCTTGACCTCCGCCGGGTGCGCTTGGTCGTAGATGACCTTCTTCATCTTCTTCTGCTCCGCTTCGATGGCGCCGTTGACGTCGAAATCCTTCGGAGGGTGTTCCGGGGGGACGGTGACTTTACTCAAGGGCTTCTCGCACCCCCCACCCTTGACCTTCCACTTCTGGCACACCACATTGGGACACGTGGGCCAGTCCACCTGGTGCTTTGCGGTTGACAGCTGACAGAAGCGGCAAGAACTTCCTCGCCCCAAACACCCCGCCCCCAAGTCTCCGTGCGTGCAGCTCTCGTCCGAGAACTGGTGCCGGCCCAGCTTTTGATCAGCCGCTGTGGTGGCACACTTCCCGATGGAAATCCCGGTGACCAGCTCGTTGTGCGCGATGGCTTTTTCTCGTGCCAACTGCCACAGCACTTCCGTTTTCGAAGTGGTCGACTCGCCCCGGCATCCTAAAGCCTTCATTTCGTCGCACACCTCGGAGGGGCACGTGGGCCACCCGATGTTCCGCGAGTGCTTCGGCACGATTGAGGTTTGACAGAACCGGCAGTTGTGTTTGTCCCCCATGCATCCCGGTACGCTTCCCATGGCACCGCTTCCGCACTTTTTGTCAACAAACTGGAACGTACCCGCAGCGTTGTCAGCAGGGACGTTCTGGCACTTTGAAGTCACGCCGCCCAAGTGCGAGGAGTGATCCGATGAGTGCGATTTTCCAGAGTGTTTGCTCGTAGAGTGCTTGCTTGTGCTGTGGTGGCGGGAGGCTTTGTGTCTCGACCCTAACGCAACATTGAAGCTCTTGAAGTCACTGGGACCGAACGCAGCGCTGGTCAAGGCGACTACACACACAAACGCGAGCGCGACTGTGAGAAAGATTAGGGAAAGAATGAGATCGGAGAAGACGATGGGGAAGGTTCGGTCAGGCATGGTAATTTTGATGTGAAAGGCATTGACACGAGCACCGTTCGCGAGAGGTGATTTAGGGTAACTGTTTGCTCCCAAGTCGTTCGCGGTTGGAAAGCATGAGCTCATCACGCGAAAGTCGCGCCGGCGCAGGAGGGGGCAACACCCACGCCGCTTTGATCCAGTGACGGGTACGGGCGCGGACGGGCGCGGCATCGTCGGGTGGGTGTGTGTCATTGTTGGCCGTTGAATCGTGAATGGGGTCATCACGTACCTGCTGTGAGCGCGGCGACGCGCCAGGATCGTGTGTGTTCGCGCGTTCCACCCACACGCAACACGTCCCTCGATTTCGGCCCATCCGAGCCCAGCAGGGGCAACACCTCCGCGGACGCGTGAGCAGGCATGACGCACGTGCTTAGCCTCAATCTCAAAACTTCCCGATCCTTCGTTCCGAAACCGAAACGCGCGTGGCTGTCAAACTCTGTCATTTACATCACGGCGTGCGTCTCAACCTATGGGGCGGGGAGCGGCGCGGGGTCGAAGCCATTTCGAAGAGGTGTTACGTACTTCGAAGTTTAGAGAGGGGTTTACCATGTATTTATGAAATTCGTATGGGCTTTTGTCTCACTCGCCAACTTTTTCTGCTTCGCCGTTTGCGACCAGCTTCTCTTCAGGCGTAGCCACAACCGCAGTTTCATCCGCGACGACCACCGGGGTTTCCGTGGCTTCCGGGGTTTCCGTAGCTCCCACCACCACATTCGGCGCAACAACCACCTCCACATTTTTCCCCTTCCTCGAAGCCTTCGCTTTCCTCGAAGACTTCCCACCTTTCGCCTTTTTCCCCGAGGCGTCACCCAACCCGTTGCCCTTCCCCGCCGCGTCTAGCCGGGATCCTTCCCACCGCTCCCCGCTGTGCGTCTTGCAGAACCACAGATGCCTGCCGTCCTGACTCACGTGCCGCTCTGTTTTGAACCCCGCCCCTCGAGCGCATAAAGGATGAAAACTCGCAAAACATTTTTTCATCGCGCACTGCGTACACGCGCCTTCCTGGCGGCACAGTCCACAACTCAAGTTGATCCGCTGCGCTTTCACGAAGCTCATGTCAATCACCGCGCCGGTGGTTTCCCGTCCAGCTACGTCCTTCCACACGAACACCTCTGGGAGGCAGGAGGCACACGATACGTGCGCGTGCGTGCCCGGGGTCTCCCACGCCACGTCCCAGTGCGAGGGGGGGTCCAACGTGGCAAGCGCCCCGCCAGGTTGAGGACACAACGCGCAGGTTCCTACCTCACCGTTCGTCGCGTCACCCGGGTCCACGCCGTCCATACACCCCTGGCAGTGCCACTTCCCCTTCGGCACTTGCTTCAGGCCGTAGCAACTCAGGTGCACCTGCACGTCGCACCCGTCGCAAAACACAATCTCATCGCTAGAACCCCACCGATCGGAATCGCCTTCGCCGCACACGTGGCACACGTCGGCGTTCACCGCGGCTTGCCAGATGCGCACCACCCGCGCGGCTTCGTTTTCGTCGCCCTTGGTGAGGTTGATGATTTTCGGGCGGGGGGGAGGGCCTGTTGGTACCGCTTCCTCGGTCCCAACTCCGTCGCTGACGAATTCGCTATTGGACTCGGGGGTCTCGGACCGAGAAAAGTCGCGCGCGGCGAAATCGTTCGCTCGCTTCTGTTTCTTGGACGGCCGGCCCAGGGGTTTACCCTCCTTGGCGCACACTCCCGTTTCCTTGAGGCGGCGCGCGATCTTGGGCGGTATGGATTTGAACAGCACTGGTTGTTCCGTGCCGTTCCGGACGCGAGCCGCATTAGCCGCCGCTTTCCGCGCCCGCCTCACCGCCTTGCCCGCTTCGTTCGCCAGCCTTTGGCACTCGTTCCTCGCCGCCGCCGCGCGCTGCGTCTTGTCGCTCGCCTGCATGAACGCCTTCGCCGCCGCGGCCGCGGCCATGGCCCAGCCGCTTGTTGACACTGGGGTGCGCTGTGCGACCCTCGCAAGCACATCAGCGGCGTTCGGAGAGTGACCGCTGTGCGTGGTCCACTCCAGGGGATGAGGTCTGACAGTAGTGGTTCCGTCGACAACGCCGAAGGAGTCGAAATCCAAATCCGAGTGTTCCTCTCCGCGTCTGTCGACCGGGCTCGGGGTCATGGTGACTTCAAACTCAAACGCATCGAGTGTATCTTCCTCTGTACCCTTCTCATCCATCTCCTCGTCGCTGTCGTCGTCCGTGGCGTTGCGGTCGATTTGGCCTTCGAAGCGAACCGCGTCGGTTTGGAAGCCCGCGATGGTTGGGCGCGATTGGAACCCGGTTGGGCCGCCCAATGAGTTAACAGTCGGTCGCACTGAAGGCACCACCGTTGGTGACCCTTCCCGCGCATCAACCGCGTGCGGCGCCAGCGCGTTCCTCAGCCAGCTTGTATCGTCCCGTCGCTTCAAGGGCGGGGGGGCGTCGAACACGTCGCAGAACCGCTGGCGGAGTTCCCTGGCTTGCATCGAGAGTAACATCGCGCGGTCGTACGCGCCGAGCACGCGGGTGGTGGGCGTGGTGACGCACACGGAGGAGGCTTGGGGGGCGCTTGCGTGACCTCCCAAGGTAGGTACACCAATTGCAGGCTGCGCGCTTAAATCGTTTGAATCATTCACTCTACCGAAATCGACCGCGGATGGGTCAACTGTGCCGTTCGCGTTCGTAGGGACCGGCGAGACGTCGCTGACAACGCCGCTGCCATTGGGAGGCGTCTTGACCGCCTCGATCCCACCCGGGTCCAGCCCGTTCACGTCCTGAACCGCGACACCGTCACCACCGCCAAAGTCATCCATGTCCACGAGTGAAGTCATGATGGACGTGATGGGGGGGTGGGCAGGTCGTACGCGGGAATCGTCCCCCGCGGTCGAAGGCCCATCGATGGGTGCCATCTCAAGCGCGGCGAGGTTATCCCGGCTTCCGTACCCGAGCAAATCGATCCCATCGCTCAGCGCCTTGGTGTACGCCTCGTCGTACATGATTTGATCAAGGACGCCTACGGGACCGGAGCCGGCGTCGACCACCATTGCGAACGGTGTGCGTTGCCTTCACGATACTCGGTATCCCTCACTCTCCCGCACACAATGCACCCAACCCTCGGCGTTTGGGGAAATCTCACGTCCGAGAATTAAGGATTCACCCGCGCCGCACACTCCGTATCGAGCACCTCACAACGCCGATTGAGCTCCGCGATCGTCGCGACGCGATAGGACGGATGGGTGCGCACGAGCGCGCGTGGGGATGTGACGCGGACGGGGTCCTGCCGCCTCTCACGCCTCACACAGACACCTCAAATTTGTTGCACGCGCCATTTACCTATTTTCCCGCCGAGTCCTCGTCATCCCCAAGAAATTGACACGAGAAAGCGTGATTTTAGTCACAAGAAAAGACAAATGCAGAATTTTCTCGTGCCGAGATCGACGCTTCGATCAAATCCAAGGCCGACGCTTCGCAGGACACGTGTCGACATTTTTTCGCCCAGCAAACGTTTTTGGCCAAAACGCCGAGGTCTGACGCCCTTGCATAACAACGAGACGCGCGAGCGAGATGGAGACAAGGGAAGCGAAGTTGCGCAACGTGCTAACGTTGCAGTCTGATCTCGCCGGTCAGATGCCACAAGAATAACTCCGTAGGGCGCGAGTGCCGGGTGATGCGCCGGCATAGTTCAGGCTGGTGAACATGTATTTTCGCGCGGCAGGAGGTTATGAGAGGAACATTTTGCTGGCTGGGCAGTTGAACGAGAAAGTGCTCTTCAACGACCCTGACCATGAGCAGGCACGGACCATGCAAATGCTCGCCGAGTGGCTCAGAAGGGCTAGGAACCCTCCGCTGACTCAGGACGTTCAATCGTTCACGTTCAAGCCCCTCCCGACCGACATCGGTAACACAATTCAACCGGGTCAGAAGGATCCCGTGAAATACGCCGTGAACTGCGAAGCGTATTCAGCGTGTGTTCCAGTTGACCGCGGCAAGAAGTAATGCCCACGTTGCGGTGTCACTGTGTAATGCAGCAGAAAATGCCAGATCGCGGACTGGAAGCCCCACAAGAAGGTGTGTGGCAAGAAGCCCAAGGAGGATATCCTCTGCGGGATGGACAAGCCGACGTACAAAGCAGACATGGACGTGGCTGCGGGCTATCTTGAAACTATGTCGGCCTCATTGTTCTTCTGCAGGTCCTGTTCTACATCCTTTGGAACGACTTCCCCGTCCTCGTGATATGCACTGAGCCGGGCACTGATGGCGCGAACCCCACCGTGCGACTCATCCGAAAGAGTCACCGGATTCCAGAGGACAAAGTGTATACGAAGTTTTACAAGGACGGCCCGACGAAAGACAGGTTCCCCTTCGCGTACAATCTCCAGCACCTCGGTCCGGAGTTATCTGAGAAAACCAAACGTACCACGACTGTGATGATGACCGAGGACGAGCAAGGGACAAATATTGGTGTAACGGGAGATCGCGCGTTGATAATGGCTCAGATAGTGCAGAAGCAAGGGCTCGTGGAATACGTCAAGGGCTGCACCATGCTGCCCACGGATGTCGACGAAATGACCGCCTTTCACAACTTCGTCATGCGCATGAGCAATTGAGCATAAACAAGTGAGTGAAATACGATAACGAATAAATTGACAACTCAAACATGTCGTCGCGTCATCTTCACGCGCCTGGCAACCCCCCCCACGCCGCTCGTGTTGTTTTTCCCCTCTTTCGCTTTGCGTCGCGCAGAGAGGCTTTTCATATTTTTGTCACCAACCAGACTCAGTCCCGCGTCCCTCGCAACCTTCACGTCCATCGGCGTGAGTAACATCGCCGCGGCTGCGCCTAGGGTCGCGCCGGTAACCAGCTCAGCCGGGAGGTGCGGGCGCGCGATGCCCGCCGGGCGGAACGCAGGTTTTTCCTTCTGAGGTGATTGGCTCGGTGTTTGTGAACGGCTTTGCACGCGGCTCCCAGGGCGGCTCCCTCCGCGACTGCCGGACGTCCCGCTAGCGTACGGACGCAAGTCGCGCTCTTCTCGGAATTCTCGGTGAGTATATTTCGGTGCTCGTCGCGCTGCATGCCGTATGGTATCGAGCCTATGGTCTTTTGGTACGCCCCTATCGTTGACGATGTCTTGCAGGATGTCATGACTTCTTTCCGGGAACACAAACTCTTCGTCCTCTTCACTCCCCGAAACGCTTTCGTCCGAGGCAAAGTCGGATGCGCTGTTTTCCATTTCGTGATCGTCGTGAACCACGGGAAGGGACGTGGAAGGTCGTGCGGTTGATGTTCGACCGACTGCTTGTTCAAGACCGTGTGACACACCGCCACCGATACCTTCCCCCACACGTAACCTGCGTCGTTGCGACGAGGGCGCCGTTGTTGGCCGAGAAATTTGAGAAATTTGACCTGAAACGCTCGCGCCTGTTTCTTTGGGAATATCCGTCACGTTCGAAGTGTGCGCTTCCCCTTTCAAACCGTCACCCAGTCGATGCACTTGAAACGTGAACAGGTCAGAATCTTCCGCATCCGACCCCACGAAAACTAACTCGTCGTCCGACATCACCGCGCCCGTCGCCGCGGACAACTTAGCGCTTTCCGAAGACCGTTTTGAATGTCGCTCGAGGCGCGCGTGGGAAATATTTTTTGGTTCCGACGAAGGGATCTGCACTCTCGATTTCGATGCTTTCGATTTTTTAAATTTCTCCTCCAGCGATAAATACTTACCCTGCAACGTTTCGTGCTCCCTGTGAACGCGCCGCAACTCGGCTTGAATCGCACGGAGCGTCTGCTGAACGTTTTCGTTATTTGACTCGACGTCGGCGTTCAAAACAAATTCGGTTCTTTCGATTGCCTTCACCGGGGTCAACTCCGCTCGCAGTTTCTCCAAATTTTCTCGCTCCTCATCCAGCGCTTGCCGCGTGCCGTTGACGTTTTTCAAAATATTCTGCGCTTCCACGCGTTCGCGTTTCAACAACTGAAACCCAGCGGAAACGGTTTTGAGCTGGGTTGAGTACTCCTTGCGTAGCTTGCGTTCCTCGGAAAGCTGCGAGCGTAACGAAGAAATGACTTCCGAAAGATCCTCACCTTCTTTGTTGTTTACCTCCGCTCTTTCCTTTCCCTTCGGCGTGAACAAGCCTTCCGGAGATATGATGGTATCCACCGCCACCGGGGCGTGCGTGGCGTAGGCTGCCAGCACCGTCGCTCTGGCTTCCTCCAGCTCCAGACGCAGCAACCGGTTCATCTCCATCAACCGCGCGGCGCTCGACTCGGACTCGCGGAGCAACTTGTTTTGCGTTTGCAATG
>MDSY01033494.1_pt1 | contig 23060 bp, 24 predicted proteins | sample 811131 | NCBI WGS metagenome assembly MDSY01 (sample SAMN05326643, study PRJNA326480) | marine metagenome | isolation source: seawater | place: Atlantic Ocean: South West | collected 2010 | reverse complement strand
TTTGCATCATGGTATGACGGAATCTATGTTCGCTCGTTTTCAGGCTACTGTTCAGGAGTTCGTTGATCAATATGGCTAACTGGCAATACTATACAAAACTGCTGATACTTTAAGTTAACTCATTTAATAGACACAGCCAGCAGAGAAAATTAATGTTAATTTCTGTAAATCAAAATAACTCTATTGCTATACAAAGAGGTAGATTGGTATTGCTTGATAAGAATTTAAATGTAATTAAAAAAGGGGATAAGCTTTTTAATTCGCTCCTTTATTCTATAGGGATATTCAGGAGACTATTAAGATATGCTATTTATTCTTCTCTGCGGATAAATAAAGAAGAAATCTTAATATCAATTAAGAAAGGACTATATTTAATTAATGAGGAGACTATACAGTTTAAGAAAATTAAGACTCCTGAAGGCTTTAGCAAGACTCTTTACCTGGGTAAAATAAAATATAATGATTTGATATATGTAATCTATTCAAATTATTTTTCTAATATCAACATGTTGCCTGTGGAGATCTACATAGCACCAATTAATAATTTAAATTTATTTAGAAGGATCTATACATTTGATGAGGGTGAGATCAATCATATTCATTCCTGTGTACAGGATTTAGAAACTGGAGACCTGTTCCTTAATTTAGGTGATGCCGGAAAGAATGTAGGAATTTGGAGACTATCCCTTGATACGCTAAAGATATTTCCAGTTTTGACTGGCAAGCAAGAGTATAGGGCATGCGTATCGTGGTTATTCGAGGACAATTTATTTTTTGCAACTGACTCTCCAAGAGATGAAAATTCAATCACCAAAGTATTCTTAAAAGAGAGTAGTTATAGATCTGAAATAATCTCATATACAGCTGGTCCGGTAATCTATGGGTTCTCTAGTGAAAGTTATGTTTTCTTTTCCACCTCAGTAGAGCCTGATAAAGAAATTTCTTTACTACACTATTTTCTACCTTTTTATAGAGTAAGAGGTGAATCTTTTCTCTATATGTTTGACAAAAGAAAACAAAAACTTTTTATTCTAGATTCTTCTCTAAAAGATTCACTTAATCCAATCTTATTTGGTTTTGGAACATATACATTCCCAATCCAAAGTACTTTAAATGAAATATTAATAGCCACTAAAGCGGGACTTATAAATGCCTCAAATAAGGAGCATGTAGAGATTGAATTTGGGCATAAACTCATATAAGTCACAAGAAGAGTATTTTTTTTTTCGATTTCCATATAAAATTCGCATCACAGTCTCGATTCAATTATTGTAGAAAAAAGTGGAAGCTTAGAAAACTAGTGAAAATTCTTATAACTGGATCTGAAGGGTTTATTGGAAAAAACCTTTCGTTAAGACTTTCTGAGGAAAATCTTTTCTCAGTCATAAATCTCATTGGCCATGAAGACGACTCGGAGATTAAACACAAAGTTCAGCAATCTGATTTTATTATTCATTTGGCAGGGGTAAATAGAACCAATGACGAAAATGATTTTGAAGAAATTAATCATCTTCTCACTAAAAAGATTTGCAATTTAGCCTCTAAAGCAAAAAAACCACCACATATTATTTTCCCTTCATCTATTCAAGTAAAATTAGATAATCCATATGGAAAAAGCAAGCTTCTTGCTGAAAAATGTCTTGTAGAATATTCAAAAATTTCCTCTTCTAAAGTGGCTATCTATAGACTGCCGAATGTCTTTGGTAAGTGGGGTAAGCCAAATTACCATTCAGTTATCGCTACATTTTGTAACAATATAGCTCGTGGCTTGCCTATAGAGATACATCAACCTGATAGAGAGTTGCAATTGGTTTATGTAGATGATGTGATCACCCACTTTATTAATTTCCTTAAAGAACCTAATAATGACACTTATCAAGAAATTAAAGCCATATACAAAGTTAAGCTGAATAGCATTGCTACTAAGTTAAAGACTTTTAAGGATTCTAGAAAAAAACTAGAGATAGATACAGTAGGTAAAGGTTTCAATAGAGCCCTATATGCAACATATATAAGTTATTTAGATCCTGAAGATTTTGTTTACGAAGTTACTGCTCATAATGACAGCAGGGGTAGCTTTGTTGAGGTATTAAAGACCAAGGACTCAGGACAGTTTTCATTCTTTTCGGCATATCCCGGGGTGACAAGAGGAGGGCATTATCACAATACAAAAACTGAAAAATTTATTGTGATTCAAGGTAAAGCTTTGTTTAGGTTTAGGAGTCTAGAAACAGGAGAATATAAAGAAATTATGACGAGCGAGGACAAGTCTGCCGTTGTTGAATCTATCCCTGGATGGACTCACGATATAACGAATATAGGTAATAGTAAAATGATAGTTATGCTTTGGGCTAATGAAATATTTGATCAAGAAAATCCTGACACTTATAGCTCGGAGATATAAAGATGAAGAAAATAAAAATTGTTACAGCAGTTGGAACCAGACCAGAAATTATCAGATTATCTAGAGTTATTTCAAAGTTAGACAAATATTGTGATCATAAACTAGTCCATACAGGTCAGAATTATGATTATGAATTAAACAATATTTTTTTTGAAGATCTAAACCTAAGAAAACCAGACAAATTTCTTGCAGCTTCAGGCAAAAATGCAGTTGAAAGAATTTCAAATATTATATCCAAAGTGGATAATTTTTTAGCAAGGGCAAAACCTGATGCATTTCTCGTATTGGGAGATACTAATAGTTGCTTGGCAGCATTAGCAGCAAAAAAAAGGAAAATACCAATTTTTCATATGGAAGCAGGTAATAGATGCTTTGATATGAGGGTTCCAGAGGAAACAAATAGAAAAATTGTTGATCATTTATCAGATATAAATATGACTTACAGTAGCATTGCAAGAGAATATTTATTAAAAGAGGGATTTCCTTCTGACCAAATAATAAAGACCGGCAGCCCCATGTCAGAAGTCTTGAGTTTTTACGAAAATAAAATTAGAACCTCAAAAGTCATGCATGATCTCAACCTGAAGGAGAAAAAATTTTTCTTAGTTAGCTGTCATCGCGAAGAAAATATTGAACCTGATGAGAGTTTTACAAAATTTGTAAGCATCCTAAATAAGCTATCATCATTATACAAAGCCGATGTTATAGTTTCTACTCATCCCAGAACCCTGAAGAAGATAAAAAAAGAGAAAGTTTCTTTAAATAGCAAGGTGAGATTGTTAAAGCCTCTATCATTTTCAGATTATAATAATCTTCAACTTAATGCTAGATGTGTTCTCTCTGATAGTGGCACAATTAGTGAAGAATCATCAATCTTAAACTTTCCTGCTCTCAATATTAGAGAAGCTCATGAAAGACCTGAAGCAATGGAGGAGGCTTCGGTTATTATGACTGGACTAGACTTTAATAGAATAAAAGAGTCTATAGAAGTTACAGATGATCAACTTAGAGGAGACGATAGAACCTTAAGCTTGGTTAAAGATTATTCATCTCAAAATGTTTCCGATAAAGTCTTAAGAATTATTTTAAGCTATACAGATTATATTAGAAGAAATGTCTGGAAGGAGTATTGAAATCATTAAAGAGATTAATCGTTGTTTCTGAGTTTGTTGATGAGGAAATAAACTCTACAGGTTTATATTGGAACAAAATCATCCAATGTTTAGAAACTAAAAAATTAACAATTGAGATTATTTCGTCTAAGTCTAGCATTGAAAGAAGTGGATTTCAGAGCGGCAACTACAAGCTTCATAAGGTAGACCCTCCCCAAATCAACTCTGACAATTTTTTCTTTTCATCTTTTAATAAGGTGATTATGGCATTATTCATTTTTTATAAAGTTGTAGTAAAAACTCATAAAAATGATTTAGTTCTTTCTGGAACTAATCCTAATATCTTGATGGCATTCATAGCTACTTTTCATCGATTTATGAGGTTTAAATGGTTGATTTTAGTTCATGATATTTTCCCTGAAAATACCTTGCCACCTAAAATTTTAACTAAGACAGGTATTCTCTATAAAGCTTTAAAGCTGGTCTTTGATTTCTCATATTCTAGACCCGATCACTTTATATCAATTGGTAGGGATATGTCAGAAGTAATAAGTACTAAAACTGATGCAAAAATTACATATATTCCTAATTTTTTTGACTTCAATAATATCGAGGTCGTAGAGAATCACTTACATAATAATGAATATATTAGTCTTGCTTACTCGGGTAACTTTGGGAAGCTACAAGATATTGATAATATTTTTAAAGCTATTTGTATTTTAGGAAAAACAGATAAAAAATTCTTTTTCTCTGGAAATGGCACATACAAAAATAGAGTTAAAGACTTTTGCGATAAAAATGAAAATCTTGGAGTAAAGTTCTTAGATGATGGAATTAATAATAATTTAATAGATATCTCTATTGTTCCTTTGATAGGAGGGATGTACGGTCTGGCAGTTCCTAGTAAGGCTTATTTTTCGCTTGGGCATAATAAGCCGTTGCTTGTAGTGGGAGATTCTAATTCTGAGCTTCATCTAACTATTAAAGAAAATAATGATATTGGCTGGTTTACAGAGGCAGGTAATCCTAAAGCTCTTGCTAATTTAATCAATAGCATTTCTAGAGAAACTCTACAATCCATGACCAATAAGCCTAAGTTAGTTGCACAGAGAAGCTATAGTTATGAAGTAGTTGCAAAACAATATCGAGAATTAATAAATCAATATTTATGAATATTCTAGTAACAGGCGCTAATGGGTTTCTAGACAAGGTAATTACTGAGTGAGACTAGCTAATAGCTATTAAAGCTGAGATGAAATATAGACCAGAAATTGATGGATTGAGAGCCTTAGCTGTTCTTTCTGTAACCGTATTTCACTTTTTTCCTCAAACATTGCAGTTTGGTTTTAATGGGCATTTAGGTGTTGATATTTTTTTTGTTATATCTGGTTTTTTAATTGGAAAATATATAATTAAGGAACTCAATAAAGATAAATTTAGTTTTAAACAATTTTATTGGAGAAGAGTTAAGCGCATTCTTCCCGCAGCCTTCACAACTTTAATAGTAACTACTATTGCTGCGATTATAATCCTAACCCCATACGACTTAGCAGCTTATTTTAAATCTCAATTGGCTGCAATTTCATTTACACCAAATATTTATTTTTGGCGGGTAGGAGGGTATTTTGGAGATTTAGACTCACTAAAGCCATTATTGCACTTTTGGTCATTAGGTATAGAGGAGCAGTTTTATTTATTTTTTCCACTTACGTTATACCTTATATATAAAGTACTAGGTCAACGCTTTCTCCTTGCTTCAGTAGTATTAATATCTATTTTAAGTCTATGTATGAATGTTTTTCTATTGAAGATTGGAGGTGCCAATCCTGCCTTCTTTTTACTCCCAACAAGAGTATGGCAATTTGGGTTTGGGTGTATTGCAGCTATAATTTCAAAGAAAATATCTTCTCCTGCGAACTCAAGCATTACAAATGTCTTACTAGCTATATTATTTTTATCATTTTTTATAAATCCATATGATTCAATGCCCTCTGGGTTAATTCCTTCAATTGCTACAGCTTTATTGCTGGGATTATCTCATGTTGATGGAGCTGCTTTTAGATTGCTATCAAGTAGATTTTCAAGTTTTTTTGGAAAGATTTCTTTTTCCTTTTATCTTGTTCACTGGCCTGTTGTGGTCTTTTTAGGATATATCTTTATTGACGAAGTTCCAATTTTATATCTTCTTTCTTCTTTATTAATGGTTATTTTTACCTCTTATCTGAGTTACCAATATGTTGAAGTTCCATTCAGACATAATTACGATAACAGACTAGTAAGAAATATATTAGCGGCAGCTTTTATAATTTTGCTAGGAATTTCTATTATTGGAATTAATTCTGGTTTATTAAATATAAAAAGCAATACGCTTTCGTCTAAATTATCAGAGCAAGTTCAAACAAACTATCGCTGTTCAGTTTATAGCTTTGTATCATTTGGTGGCAGTAGAGCTTGTTTGATTTCACATAAATCTGATGTGTCTAATACTTCAATAGTTTTAAATGGTAATTCTCATGCGCAAATGTATGTGCCAGCAGTAAAAGAGAATCTTGTAAATGAGCAGTTTACTTTAGTGCCATTAAACAGTTGCCTTCCAACAACACTAGTTAATATATCTCAAACATGTTTAGCTCTTGCAAGAGAAAATGAAAAAGCAATACTTTCACTCCCAAAACTAAAGACCATAATTATTGGGATGACTTGGTATGATGATACATACATTTCAAATAAGGGTCCTGCAACAAAAAAAGATTTGCTTGATGATATTTTTAGAACAATAGACTTATATAAAAAAAGAGGGATTGAAGTTTATGTTATTTCTCCAATACCTCAGCCTGGCTTTAACCATGCTTCAATTATGAGTCGCAGTTTAAAGTTTGGGCATTTAACTCAAAAAGAATATGTAGAAAGATCAAAGATTTTATTTGATTCATTTTATAAAGAGATTGAGATCTTCGATGTGGCTCTTAGTAATAGAATGGGCGATAAATATATCAAAGTCTTTAAAGGATTGTGTGATGATCAATCTTGTTTCTTTGGAGATTTAGAAGGGTCTTATTTTGCTGACAATAACCATATATCTAAATATGGCCTCTCTAAAGTAGCCCCAATGCTTAATAGGTTCCAGTAAATCTTTAGTTATGCGTTTTAAAATCAAGTCTTAGGGTGCTTTTATGAGTAAAGAGAAGATGACTTCTGTAAAAAATAGTGATGTTAAAAAAACCATTTTGTTAACTGGTGCTACTGGTTTTTTGGGAAGCCATCTCTTATCTGCTTTGTTGGAAGAGGGGCATAAGGTTATTGTTTTAAAAAGGTCAACATCTAACTTAGTAAGAATAAATCATTTAATGGATGATATTGTCGTATACGATATTGACAAATATCCATTGGACGATATTTTTGCACATGAATCTTTTGAGGCAGTGATTCATGTCGCCACAAGTTATAGCAGGGAACAACAAAATGAATTGGATATTGTAGATACAAATATTGTGCTAGGTATTAATCTTTTGAAAAGTGCCTCAAAGCATGGTGTTAGGATATTCATAAATACAGATACTTTTTTCAATAATGATAATTTATTGGCTAGGCATATGCAGTCCTACACCTTGTCCAAGAAACAATTTATTGAGTGGTTAAAATATTTTAGTTTTTTAGGCGTATCTGTCATAAATATGAAGATCCATCATGTTTATGGTCCCGGTGATAATAATGACAAATTCATACCCTGGCTGCAAACTAGTTTAATAAATAACTCAGGGCCAGTAAAGCTTACTAGTGGGATTCAACTAAGGGATTTTATATATATTGATGATGTAGTCAAAGCGTTTATCCTAGTTCTAAAGGCAGTGGATATTGAAGAAAACTTTAAAGAGTATGTTGTATGCACTGGAATAAAAACGAGTGTTAGAGACTTTAGTGCAGAGTTACACAGCCAAATCATTAACAAATATGGTGTGAATACGGAATTGGTTTTTGGTGCCGTCCCAACTTCTTCAGATGAGATTCTGGATGTTAATAACGATTGTTCTAGTTTAGTTAGTATTGGTTGGAGCTATCTATCGCCCATTAAAGAGGGCATCAAGTACTTACTAGATGGAAGGCCGCCACTTTGAATAAGTATCCTATTTCAGGAATTAGCTCTGGCGATAGTGGTGGTGTCGAAGGGCTAATAAAGAATGGAAATATTTTATGAATAAAAAAGTATTAATATCTGGTATCGGACTATCGGATGGGGGTGTTGGTAGGTTAATGCGAAGGTTAGAACCAGCAGCAAAGTTACGAGGGTATAGAATCTTGTCACGCCGAATGATCGCGTTATCGCCTCTAATCAGAAATAAAAAATACCTAACGCTTCTCTTTGAGTTATTTTTAAGATCAATTAGTTGGGTTATTTTTAAGTTAAAGACGCTATTTGTTAGAGGCGATATTATCCTTATCCTGCATCCTCAAAGTATCGGATATAAAACTTTTATGAGGTTGGTTAAAAATAATACCGTATATTTCTATGTTATGGATAATTCGTTTTTCTGTATGATGTCGTACAACTACACTAAATCCAACGGTGTTGAATGCCTGAGATGTATATCAAACCCTCGGAATTCTCTTCCGGAGTGCTATTCTTGGCCACCATTAATAAGAAAAAAAGTAGCCATTAATTATCTTGAAGAACTTATGTTACATTCAAAGAGAATAGTATTTTTGGCTCAAACACATTCACAAGAAAGGTTACTGTTAGAACATTTCGGCGATAATATTGATTGCCGTGTAGTAGGAATGGAGCCTGCCGATTTATCATTAGCTGACATTCAAAATATAGACTTAATTGATATAACGAGAGAATATGATCTGGTCTATCACGGTTCTTTGCACCCAGCCAAAGGAATTATATACTTTCTGAAAATATCATTACTATTACCCAAGCTCAAAATATTCATTCCTATGTCTTTAAATGCTGCCTCTTCTATATTTAGTGATTGCTCGCGTTTAAATAATGTTACATTTCAAGACTGTACATGGGAAACAGGTTTGGAAGAGGCTGTTCGCAAAGCAAAATTAGTTGCAAACCCTAGTCTTTGGTCTGCACCGATTGAGGGAGCATTTCTGAAATCGCTTGCGTATAATGGAAATGTGGCTGTTGTTGATACCAAGTTTGGCTACTCATCAGAAAACGCTTTTAAAAATATAGTTTTAAAACTACCGGAAGACCCTTGTTCTGCTGCAGTTTTGATAGAAAATTATATTGATAATAGTGTGGATAATGGATTAAAGGGAAAAAAATGGCTGAGTGATTTTTACAGTTCAAATAAAACTGATAATGTATTTGATGCCATAGATTTAATTTCCTAACCAGAATATGTAATGAAAAAAATACTTCATATTATTAATTATTATCATGAAGGGTTTGGTTATCAAGAAAACTACTTGCCTGTTTGTCAGAAAAACTTAGGTTACCAAGTTAAAGTTTTAACTTCAGATTACTATTTCCCATTTCCGAATTATGATGATTCGGTTAGAAACATATTAGGGGACCGTAAAGTAGGCGTCGGTATCTTTAATGATAAAGGAATTGATATCATAAGAAAGAAATCACTTTTTTCATCTATTTTTCCTGCAGGTATCTTATATTTTTCTATCAGAAGTACTATAAGAGAATTTAAACCAGATTTTATACACGTTCATGGGGCAACAAACTTATGGTTGTTCAACGTTGTTCGCTTGCAAAAAAAAATTAATTATAAAATCTTCATAGATTCACATCAGGATTTTGTAGTTGAGTCCTATAAAAATAGCAATTTGTTTTATCAGCTATTTTATTTTTTTTGGACAAATGTTCATTACTATTTGATTAAATTCTCAATAGTTGCGAAATATTTACCAATTACTAAAGCTTCCCAATCTTGGTTGGTAAAAAGGTTAAATATTCCTATATCCAATCAAATAGTTTCTCCTTTAGGCACTGATTTATCCTTGATGAATTATAACGAGGTTTTAGACAGTGATTTTAGAAAAACACATAAGGCAGATAATAAATTAATTATTGTTAATGCAGGAAAGCAATATGAGGGAAAACATATTTTATTTATTGTTGAAATTGCTCATCAACTCCAACTTAGAGGCGTTGATTTGTTGCTGGTCCTTGTTGGTTCGGCGCCCGATAACTATGATAAAAAGATAACTAAAAAGTTAGCCAGTCTATCTAGTGAATCTTGGCTACGATTTCCTTTAATGGCTAGGTCAGAATTGAAGGAGATTTACTGTGCCGCTGATCTTGGTATATGGCCTGGTGTCCCGTCAAATACAATACAAGAGGCTATGGGGTGTGGTGTGGCAATGGCACTACCGAATGATGACTCTACAAATCACTTAATAGATGGCAATGGTTTGCACATATCCATTGATGATATTTTAGGATCTACTGAAAAGTTGTTGGATATTGTAAAAACCGCAAACCTACTTTTGGATATGAAAAAAAAGTCGATTGTCATTGCTAGAAATTATTCATGGGACTCAATATCAAAAGATCTTATAAAAATATATGAGCACTAATATATTTAGAAACCTTTGCACAAAGACCTCATCTTCAGATAAGATTCGTACGCAGAGGCAGGTGCTGATTTAAGGGCGCTTACACTTTACTAATACAGTAGAACTTATCAGACATCAATACTAAAATTCTCCAAGGAGGTCTCTTGGTTAATTTGGTATTATTAAGCTTTTAGAAGCAGGGGAATTAATTAAATGAAAAAAGCACTAATCACCGGTATCACTGGGCAAGATGGTTCATATCTCGCCGAACTCCTCCTCTCTAAGGACTACGAAGTACACGGGATAAAACGCCGTGCTTCTTCCCTTAACACTCAACGAATCGATCATATTTATGAAGATCCTTTGTTCAACAACACTCGCCTTCATCTTCACTACGGTGACCTTTCGGATTCTTCTAACCTTACGCGCTTACTCAGTGAAATTAGGCCGGATGAGGTGTATAACCTTGCGGCGCAATCTCACGTTGCTGTGTCTTTTGAAACACCTGAATACACTGCCGACGTAGATGGCCTGGGTGCCCTGCGTATTCTAGAGGCTATTCGTTTTTTAGGTTTGGAAAAGAAAACCCGTTTTTATCAAGCGTCTACTTCTGAACTATATGGTTTGGTGCAAGAAACGCCCCAGAGCGAAACGACACCTTTTTACCCTCGCTCGCCCTATGCTGTAGCCAAACTTTATGCCTATTGGATTACGGTAAATTACCGTGAATCCTACGGTATGTATGCGTGTAATGGTATTTTGTTTAACCATGAATCTGAGCGCCGCGGTGAAACCTTTGTTACCCGTAAAATTACCCGTGGTTTAGCCAATATTGCTTTTGGTATAGAGCCTTGTTTACATTTGGGCAATATGGATGCCTTGCGTGATTGGGGCCATGCCAAAGACCATGTGCGTATGCAATGGATGATGTTGCAGCAAGAACAAGCCGATGATTTTGTAATTGCCACCGGCAAACAAATTTCCGTGCGTGAATTTGTGCTCATGTCTGCTCAAGAATTAGGCATTGAACTAGCCTTCAGTGGCAAGGGTGTTGATGAGGTGGCTACTGTTGCATCTATTACAGGTGATAATGCACCGGCCTTGGCTGTGGGTGATGTTATTGTGCGGGTCAATCCACGTTACTTTCGCCCTGCGGAGGTTGAAAGCTTGCTGGGTGATTCTTCTAAGGCTAAAGAGCGATTGGGCTGGGTACCGGAGATTACTGTGGAACAAATATGCACCGAGATGGTAGCCCACGATTTAGACCAGGCTAAACAAAAGGCTTTGCTTAAAGAACACGGGTTTAAAGTGCCTGTGCCACGAGATAAATAAAAAATTATAACTTTAGCTAAAAATAAAGTTTTTGTAGCGGGTCATAATGGCATCGTAGGTTCTGCTATTGTTCGTAAGCTTAGTTTAGATACTAGCATTGAATTGGTTTTGGCTTCTCGTAGTGAGCTATCTTTTGTATGCACATGCTGTAGCGAGATTCTTTAATAAATATATTTTTTTGACATTAGTATTAGAATTTAAAGTTATAATCAAGAATTATTTTAGATATCAAAGTACAAAATTTTTTGAGGAATTATTAAATGAATAAGCATGATGATGATGTGGTAAATGTTTTGAAAGATGATGGGGTTGGTAAGATAATAATTAATGATTTAGAAAATGCTGCAACTACAAATATTGATGATTTAGTTAATACCATGGGTGCGGAATCTTGGGCGGCAAGACTTGTTTACAATAAAAGATTTGGTGGAGTATTGATTCAGCAACTACCAGGAGAAGGTAATCGATTGCATTATCACCCTGATGCTGATGAGTGTTGGATAATCATAAGTGGTGATTGGGAGTGGTATATAGATGGAGAGGGCACCAAGACTGTTCATAAAAACGATATTGTTGTCGTTAAGCAAGGAGTCAAACATAAAATAAAGTGTATCGGAACCAAACCAGGTATACGATTTGCTATTACAAAGCCAGATGTTAATCATGTCTATCCAGAACAGAAATAATAACTCTAAAGTTCACTTTAATTTCTCAAATAAAAAAGTTCTTGTATTTGGAGGAAGCCGCGGGATTGGTAAAGGTGTTGTTGATAAGTTTATTTACTCTGGTGCAGATGTTTACTATGCATCTAGAAGTCAATCAGTGGCTATAGAAGAATTGTCTGCCAATTTTATCGCAGTAGATTTGAATAATGAAAAAGAGATAATAGATTTATTTAATAGACTAGACGATATTGGAGGTGTAGATATTGTTGTGAATGCAGCGGCAATTAATTTTTGTAATACCTTTGATGAAATCGGTGTTGATGAGTGGGACAATGTGCTAAGGGTTAATTTACGTGCATCGTTTATTCTGTGTCAACAAGCCGGGATTAGAATGAAAAAACAAAGATATGGAAAAATTGTAAATATTTCTTCAATTGCTGGTCGTCATCGTAGCTTAGTTAGTGGAGTTCATTACGTTTCTAGTAAAGCAGGGGTTATTGGGTTAACTAAACAATTTGCTTATGAGCTAGGTCCATACAATGTGAATGTAAATGTAGTGTGTCCAAGTCAGACGCTAACCGACATGTTAGAGGAGTCAATGTCAAAAAAAGAGTTAAAATCCTTAGAACAAGCCATACCATTAAAAAGAATAGCCAGTATTGAAGATCAGGTTGATCCGATATTGTTTCTTTGCAGTGAATCGTCTTCATATATGACTGGCGCTGTAATGGATATTAATGGAGGTCAGTTATAATTATGGACTGTGTTGCAATAGTATTGGGTCGAAAAGATTCAAAAGGGTTACCAGGCAAAAATACAATGCAAATATGTGGGAGACCAATAAGTCATTATCCAATGTTGGCTGCCTCAAATTCTCAATACATATCAGATATCTTTGTATCGACAGATGATGAAGATATAAAAATTGAAGCAGGAATTTTTAATTTACATGTCATAGATAGGCCAAAGGACTTATGCACAGATTCTGCTTTATTTGAAGACGCACTTATTCATGGCTACAGGGAAATTATTAAGAAGCTAAAAAGGACTCCAGATATTTTAGTGATTTTAATGTGTAATGCACCCACTGTTAACAGTGCACTAATAGACAGTGGAATTGAGGCATTAATAAATGATCCAGAAGCTGACTCCGCAGTAACCGTAAGTAAGTTAAATATGTATAGTCCGTTACGTGCTAGAAAATTGGATCCTAATGGTTATTTAGAGCCGTTTGTTTCTTTTGAACAATTTGGTGATCCTTCAACTCTTTCTTGTGATAGGGATAGTCAAGGTGATGTATTTTTTGCAGATATGAGCCACTCTATTTCTCGATCTAGAGCTCTAGATGATATTGACAATGGACTATTACCTCAACGGTGGATGGGGAAAAAAAATCATTCCTGTTTATCAAACCTACGGTTGTGATATTGATAGTGAATGGCAGATAGGAGCATCAAAGTGGTGGCTCGCTAAAAATGGATTGTGTGAAAAATATACGGAATGATATGACTTTTAAGGAACAATCAAAATCACTCAACGGCAATTAATTTACAAGCTTTTCTCTCTAATATTTAACATGCACCTACCTTAATTTTTAGGAATTATATGAAAACTAGTGCAATTATAGTGTGTTTTAATTCGGGAAAAACCTTTGATGAAAATACCAGATGAGCAATTAGGGCTGAAACCACCTCTAGTCTGTTTGTTGCAGACAAAAAGGCTGCAGAGTTACAATCAATAGCTGTCGGTAGCTCTTCTCAAGGCATAGGATCTTTTTGATTAGTGCGTTCTTAAATGAGGCAGGTCACACAGCACCACTAATGTTGCTCTTACTATTGATTACGAAGATAATGAGCTAGTCAATAAGTTCTTCGTAAAGCATCGCTTTGCGCTGAATGGGATATAAGTTTGGAAAGGGCGCAAGTTATGGTGTTACATATTAACTAAAGGTAAAAACTAAGCAATGTGGGATATACAGTTATTTAAATTAAATTTCGATGATCGCGAGCTCTCGGCAGTATCTGATGTGATTACTGGTGGCTGGCTATCCATGGGAGAAAAAATTATAAGTTTTGAAGAGAGCTTCGCCAGTTTTCTTGGTGACGGCTCATATTGTAAGGCTGTTGCTAATGGTACAGCTGCTCTTCATATGGCGCTTTTAGCTCTGGAAGTAGGTAAGGGGGATGAAGTAATTATTCCCTCCTTAACGTTTGTTGCTGATGCAAATATAGTAAATCTTGTTGGTGCGACCCCTAAGTTAGCAGATGCTAAAACATTGGATGATTGGAATATGTCATTAGAGTCTGTAGAGCAACAGATTAATGAAAAAACCAAGGCAGTAATTGTAGTTCATTATGCAGGATATCCATGCCAAGATATTGTGGCGATCAGCCAACTATGTCGAGATAAGGGGATAGGTTTAATTGAAGACGTCGCACATGCACCTGGTGCAAAAATTGATGGCAAAGTATGTGGCACATTTGGCGATGTTGGTTGCTTTTCTTTCTTTAGTAATAAAAATTTATCGATTGGTGAGGGAGGAATGGTTTCAACATTGGATCCTCAGTTGGATAAGAAGCTTGGTTATTTGCGTTCGCATGGTATGACAACTCTTACATTAGATAGGCACAAAGGTCGTGCCATAACCTATGATGTCGCGCAATCCGGCTTGAATTATAGGATGGATGAAATGCGAGCTGCGATTGGCTCTGTCCAACTTGATAAATTGCCAGCAGGTAATGCTAGAAGAGGTAAACTTACTGAACGTTATCGTAGTAATCTTAGGGGTTCTGTAGTGTCAATTCCTTTCGTAGGTCAGCCTTCAAATGCAACTTCTGTGTTCCACATCATGCCAGTACTGCTTCCTGAAAACGCAGATCGGATAGCAGTTATTGGAGCACTAAAAGAAAAGAGAATTCAGTCGAGCATTCACTACCCACCTTTTTGGGATTTTACAGCCTATCAAGGAGAGTTTTCGCCAAGCGACTCCCCTGTTACAGCGGAAATTTGCAGTCGACAGCTTACGCTTCCCCTATTTCCCACTATGACCGAAGATGAGGTTGATCAGGTATGTAAGGCACTTTTAGTGGCGTTAACATGAGTGATGAAGCTCGGATTTTAGACCTTATAGGCCGCACATCAACGCTTTTTTGTGATGATATTGATGTCCTTTCTTCTAATTTATCGTCATTGGTTAATGGTAGCCGTTTTCTAGTAATCGGCGGTGCTGGTTCTATTGGGCAAGCAGTGACCAAAGAGATTTTTAAGCGAAGCCCCAAAGCACTTCATGTTATTGATATTAGTGAAAATAACATGGTTGAGCTTGTAAGAGATGTTCGAAGCACTCTTGGATACATTGACGGAGATTTCAGGACTTTTGCGATAGATTGTGGCAGTCTTGAATTTGAATCTCTAATCTCCTCACAGGCTCCTTATGACTACGTATTTAATCTTTCGGCATTAAAGCATGTGAGAAGTGAGAAAGACCCATATACATTAATGCGGATGTTGAGGGTAAACATTTTTAATACTATAAAAACATTCAGGCTCGCTCGAGATAATGGGGCTAAGAAATATTTTTGCGTATCAACAGACAAAGCCGCAAATCCGGTAAATATGATGGGTGCCAGCAAGCGTATTATGGAGATGTTTTTAATGCGTGAGAGCGCAACCATGCCTATTTCAATGGCACGTTTCGCGAATGTGGCTTTTTCTGACGGTTCCTTGCTGCATGGTTTCAATCAGCGTTTTGCAAAGCATCAACCATTCTCTGCTCCCAATGATGTGCGTCGGTATTTCTTAACACCACAAGAATCTGGCGAGTTATGTCTTATGTCTGCATTGCTAGGAGAAAATAGAGAGATATTCTTCCCTAAATTAAGTGAACATCTTCATCTAATAACATTTTCTGATATCGCTGAGCGTTATTTACGCCAAATGGGTTACAAACCATTTCACTGCGATAGTGAAGAAGAAGCTCGCGATAGCGCTGCCGAGTTGATCGTTAAGAAACAATGGCCTTGTTATTTTTTTAGCAGTGATACGACGGGAGAAAAGGATTTTGAGGAATTCTTTACCGACAAAGAAGATCTAGACATGAGTCGGTTCGATGCAGTGGGCGCTATAAAAAACCAACCTATTTACGATAGCCAAAAACTAGATAATTTTTCCTCTGGGATTGAAGCTTTGAGAGAAACAGGTAAATGGGATAAACAGGCCATTGTAGATTTATTTTTTGATTTATTACCAGGTTTTGCTCATAAAGAGACCGGTAAATATCTTGATCAGAGGATGTGATGTTGATTCGACTTTTCGATATAGCATTTTCAGGAATGGCGCTTGCCGTTCTTTCACCTTTGTTTATTCCTATCGTGTTGTTTCTGAAATTTTCTGGTGAGGGTGAGATTTTTTTCCTCCAAGAGCGTGTTGGTAAAAATACGGAAATGTTTAAGCTTTTTAAATTTGCTACTATGCTAAAGGATAGTCCGAGCATGGGAACTGGAACCGTGACTATGAAAAACGATCCCAGAGTTTTGCCGGCTGGTAAGATTTTGAGGAAAACAAAAATTAATGAATTGCCGCAGTTACTCAATGTATTTATTGGTCACATGAGTTTGGTCGGTCCCAGACCACAGACGCCGAGATGTTTTGATGTTTTCCCTGATGAAATCAAAAATATAATTGTACAGGTCAAACCTGGTCTTTCTGGCATTGGGCCGATAGTGTTTCGTGGTGAAGAGGATATTCTTGATGGCCATAGTGGCACACTAGATTTTTATGACAATATTATTGGGCCATACAAAGGAAAGGTCGAAGCTTGGTATGTAGGAAAAAAAGGTCTCATTCTATACTTTTCCTTGATATTCCTAACTGTTTGGGTTGTTTTATTTCCCAAATCAGATTTGGTTTGGCGATCATTTAAAGATTTGCCTTCTCCTCCCGATGTCTTAAAGAAAGACTTAAACTTCCCCATCTAATAACCTTTATTTTTAAGATGCAATGGTCCCTTATGCTTGATAATTTAAATGATAGCAGGCTCGTTCGCTTGGCTTTTGGTTGGAACTATAAGAGTTGGTCGCATGCGTTTAAGTTATCTAATTCCCAACTTCCCAATAAACTTGATCGGATATTAGAAATTGGTGCTAGTAGTTATAGTATCGTGTCCCTCATCTTCGATGGTTTGGCTAGAGAGATAGTGATTTCATATTATACTGAAGACCAAAAGGAAGGGGTTGAGCATTATCTCGCTTCAGTACGTCAGAGGTATCACTTAAAGTCAAATTACGTTTTAGAGCAAATAGATGCTACTACCGTAGAGGGTAGTTTTGATATCGTTATTATGAAGAGTGTTTTAGGGGGTCTCTTCAGACACGATCGGAGCACTGTTTCTGACGCATCTGATTTTATTGGAAGTTTGGTCTCAAGAACAGTCAAACCGAAAGGACTGCTGATATCAATTGATAATGGCAAGTCAATTTTAGAAAAGCCGTTATCTAGATTTGGATCACGAGATTATAAATGGCGTTTTTTTAGAAAGTCAGAATTGAACAGAGCAATTAAACAAAGTGAATTTGGTGTAATATCGAGCTTTTCGTTTGAAAATAGATTGGGTTATCTGGGGTATATTTTAGATAATTACGTGATTTATCCTCTCGACTTAATCTTGTTTAAATTTTGGCGCTATAATCCAACTGTAATTGTTAGCGTGTTTAAGAAAGAAACTGATTAGGAGATTAATATAATATATTGCAATCAAAAAACCTTAATGGATATAAATAAAATATCCAATTTAATTTTTAAATTCCGTGTATTTAAAATTAAAGTTAGAATCGGGGTTTTTAGATTATAATTTATAACCTTTAATTTAATTGCTTAGAATATGAGTGAAGATATCTTAATTTCCGCAGATCACAATGGCGTAAAACTAAAACAATTAGTAAAAAATCACTTAAGAGCCATTGGCCATAATGTTATAGACTTTGGTCCATATGAAGAAGATGGCAGTGTTGACTATAATGTATATGCTTCAAACCTTGCAAGAGCAGTTTCAGACAATACAAATCTCAAAGGAATTTTTATCTGTGGAACTGGAGTAGGTGGCAATATAGTTGCAAATAGATTTAAAAACATACGTTCTGTGCTGGTCCATAATATGCTTACAGCTGAGAAATCTAGAGAGCATAATGACTCGAATATTCTTTGTTTGGGTGCATGGGTCAATTCGGATGTTGACAATATAGAAATGCTGGATGCATGGCTAAATAAAGATTGGGGTGATAAAAGGCACTCTAAACGCGTACATATGATTGACAAAGACAAAACCGGAGTTGTCTTAACAAATGGAGTTTTTGATGTTGTTCATCGTGGTCACATTGAATTACTAAAATTTGCTAAAGTGCAAGGTAATAAACTCGTTGTAGCTTTAGATAGTGATAAATTGGTAAAAATTAATAAAGGTGAAAGTCGCCCTGTCAATACTCAAGAAAATCGTCGCTTAATCCTCGAATCTTTTACATTTGTAGATGCAGTTATAATCTTTGATTCTCCTGATGAGTTATCAGACTTATATCTAACTGTTAATCCATCCACAGTTGTCAAAGGATCTGAATGGACTTCTGCTGAACTCAGAGAGAGAGACGCTATTCCTACTGATATAGATGTAAAGGTATACCCAGTTGTTGAAGGGTATTCCTCGACTATTGCTATTAATCATATTAAATCAATTTAATAGGTGAAAATTCTTCTCATTGGAGACACTATTATTGATCATGATGTAGATACTGTGGTATCAGGAGTTTCTCTTGAAACGCCAACAATTAAAACTAAAGCTTTGTTTGAGAAATATATTTTAGGCGGCGCTTCTGCTGTTGCAAAACACTTAAAAAATCTGGGTTCTGATGTGACTTTTTTAACAGCATGTAATGAAAAATTCGTTAATTTATTTTTAAATGAAGGCATTGATTTAATAAATATTGATGATGAATATTCATCCGTAAAGACTAGGATTTGGATTCAAAAAGATGGACAAAGATATAAATATTTACAAATCAATGATGAAAAAAAAATTTCTAATAGTAAATTGAGTGCAGGGCAATCAACACTCCAAACGCTAATTGATCGAAATCATTTTGATAAAATAGTAATCAGTGATTACAGATTAGGAGTTGTTTCTGATCAAATTCTTAGAACAGCCCTTGATAATAAAATATTCAAAATTGGAGCATGTCAGCAATCGGATCAGAGCTCTGCGTTGATGCGATTGAAGGGTTGTGATTTGCTTGTTTGCAATGAGATTGAAGCAGAAAACTTGAATTTAAATAAGCATAGTATATGTATTACACTAGGTGAAAAAGGTTGTATTTTCAAAGATAAATTTTATGCCTCGGAACCTTTGAAGGCAGTTAATTCAATTGGAGCTGGTGATAGTTTTTTAGCAGCCATTGCTTATTCTGATGATCCATCATTTGCCAACACATATGCTAGAAACCACTTAATCTCAATCAATCATGAAAGCTGATAAAGAATTATGTACTCAATTAAATAAAGAGATCTCCTCAAAAGGTCTGGCTAAATTTACTTGGGGTAATGCAAGTATTTTACACGACGATTGCATTATAATTAAACCCAGCGGTGTGCCTTTTGAGTCTCTAGAGCCTTCATTGCTAAGTGTCATCGACTTAAAAACTGGAAAACATCTTGATGGGCTTAAACCTTCGGTTGATACCGATATTCATCTTAGTATTTATAGACATGATTCTGATGCTAGGTCAGTTATGCATACGCATTCTAAATTTGCAACAACCTTTGCTCAAGCAAAAAAACCTATACCAATGCTTGGAACTACCCATGCTGATTATTTTCCCTGCTCAATACCCGTTACAAAACAAATCTCACTAAAAAATCTCGATGAATCAATGGAATTTAAAATGGGTCAGGAAGTTATACGAACCAGTCAAAAACACTATCCATCTGAATGTCTTACCAAGGCTGTTCTTATGTGCTCTCATGGTGTAATGGTATGGAATAATAATCCTGAGAAGCTTGTTGAAGCTGCTATAGTTCTAGAAGAAATAGCTGAGATGGCCTATGGTGCGCTAAGCATTAATAGTAATTTAGCAGTCAATTCAAATGATAGATTAATGTTTGATTATCACTATAATAGAAAACATGGAGGAAGTAGATATTATGGACAATAGATATGGTCGTCAAGACGTTCCAGAAAAAATGCTCGCTGGACTAAAAGAAGATAAATATTGGGGTTTTATACAAAGCATTTACGCTGATGACGAATTTACTTTAAAAGAAATCTTTATGAAAGCAGGCACCCAAAGCTCTATGGAGTATCATCTCTCTAAAGATGAGAAATACTTCATACGAGAGGGCAAACTAAAACTGGGACTAAGAATTGGTAGGGCTCAAAATAAATCAATAATTTTAGAAAAAGGTGATGTTTATCATGTGCCCCCTGGTCTAATGCACATGAGAATGGCGATCGAGGATACAACCATAATTGAATGGTCTAACAAAGATGATGATAGTGATTCCAATATTGTTGAGGATGGCAAAACTTATGAATTCAAGGAATCTGAATAATGAAACTTTATGCTGATACTGCAAATTTGAATGATATCACTGAGCTATTCAGTTTAGGAGCTATAAATGGAGTGACAACTAATCCATCTATTATAGCAAAGGAACCAAAGGGAGCTTTCTTAAAATTAATTAATCCAATCGCTGATTTCTGCCTTGATAAAAATCTCAGTTTGAGCGTTGAAGTTTTTAATACTTCGTATGAAGAAATAATTATAGAAGCTAAAAATCTCGCCAAGGATTTAAAGAAGTTTGAGAATATCTTAAAGATTAAAGTTCCAGTTACTTATGATGGATTAAAAGCAATTAAGACTCTTTCGGATGAAGGCATTAAAGTGAATGCTACAGCTTGCTATAGTGAGCAACAGCTCATTCTTGCATCTAATGCAGGAGCAAAATACGTTTCATTATTTTACTGCAGACTTATGCAGAGCGGGGGAGATTGTCATAAAGTATTAAAACGAGTTAGGGAATTCATAGATCTCAGGTCTTTAGATACTGAAATTATAGCGGGCAGTATTAGGACCCAAACTGACGTATCTAATGCATGGAATTACGGGGCACACATAGTAACAACATCGTTACCAGTAATAAAGGAAATGATCTATCACCCAAAAACAGATGAAGCAGTTGATCAATTTACTAAAGATTTCTCTGACTGGCTTTCATGATATATGTCATCGATATCGATGGTACCATTTGCAGTGATACGGGGGGAAAATATGAAGAATGCTCTCCGTTTATATCTAGAATAAAGGAAGTTAATCATCTATATGACAAAGGCAATACAATAATTTATCAAACAGCCAGAGGAATGGATTCCTGCAATGGTGATCAGGTAAAAGCATACAAGAAATACTATCATTTCACCTATAACCAACTTATAAACTGGAATTGTCAGTTTCACGAACTCTATCTTGGAAAACCGAAAGCTGATTTTTATATTGATGATAAGCTAATGACTATAACCGATTTTTTTAATTCTTAGCTGGAACGTACTGGCTATAAAGCTGAGTGGCGTGCGAACAATGCCAGCCGTGATGACGATGATCCCAACAAGCTTGCAGATTGACCTAATTATGTAGGAACTGGTGAAGAGGGCGAATATAACTTTGCTGACTCTATGAACGGTCAACTTGCACGTTGCAAAACTATTGAAGCTCAGCCAGCTACTTCGACATTGATTAACGGTGGGAATCCACCTGTTCTTCATAGTCAGATAGTGTTTGATCCGTCTCCATCTTCATAGCAACGAATCAATAAAAAAGCCCGCATGATGCGGGCTTTTTTTTTATCTTAATTTTATTTATTAAGCTTTTTTAATCCACATTGGTAACACCGACATTACCAATATTGATAAAACGAATAAACCCTGCAAAACATCCGGCATTAAGCTAAATCCTGCACCCGGCTCTGTAGCGCTAATAAGCTCTGCAGCGTAAGGCGATAAAGTTTCTCCCATTGCTTCAATAGAGACCATCGCATTTGCCACACCATTAGCGTTCCACTCTGAAAATGCAAAGTTGTAAATCCAGGCATTTGAAATAAATAAGCAAAAAACTGTACCAGCAATTTTCATGATCACTGGCGTATTTGCATTATTGTACATATTTTGACCAGCTCGCAAGCCAACCCAAGAAAGAAATCCTAGCGCAAGAAACCAAGCTCCTTGACCACCACTTGCCATCCAAAGATGGTTCCATAAATCTAGTTCTGTCATAATTTTCCCCTATTTCATATCTCTTTATTGAGATACGTATAAATATTACACTAAATTAGAAATGATGAGAAAATTTTAATTTATACTTATTCCTGTAATATTGACTTATGAGATTAGTTAACTTATTTACTGCGCTTTTTCTTGGTTTTTCTTGCTCGCACTCAGATTTTGATCTTCTAATACTAAATGGAACTATAGTAGATGGTACTGGTGATCAATCATATCTAGCTGATATTGGAATTGTTGACGATCAGATTGCGAGGATAGGAGATCTATCAAGCTCTAGTTCAAAGCGGACCATAGATGCTACTGACTTAATTGTTTCTCCAGGCTTTATAGATTCACATACTCACGCAAGAAGAGGTATTTTTGATGTTCCTACTGCTGAGAGTTCATTGCTGCAAGGAGTAACAACCCTAACTGATGGTAACGACGGCTCATCGCCGTATCCAATTGATGAGCATTACCAAAAAATAGAAAACACTAAAATTAGTCCAAATTGGGCGGTATTTGTTGGTCAAGGGACAATTAGACAAGAGGTTATGGGCCTCGATAATAGAGATCCGACAGCTACTGAGCTATCTAAGATGAAGCTACTTATTCAAGAGGCTATGGAAGATGGTGCGTTGGGTATTTCTACTGGTCTTTTCTATGTGCCTGGTAGCTTTTCCTCAACTAGCGAGGTGATTGAGCTATCTAAGGTTGCTTCT